>Ga0256405_10000131_pt1 | contig 236296 bp, 198 predicted proteins | sample RumenRJG_02DNA_FD_189096 | JGI IMG/M metagenome (GOLD analysis project Ga0256405, IMG submission 189096) | Bovine rumen microbial communities from Lethbridge, Alberta, Canada - RJG_02 | ecosystem: Host-associated > Mammals > Digestive system > Stomach > Rumen | place: Canada: Alberta...
GTAGCTAGCGTTCATCCTGAGCCAGGATCAAACTCTTCACTGTAAAATATCATTAAAAGCCTGACCTGACCGTAAAAAAGAATAAACGGTTCTCGTACTTTACTCTATCTTGTACTACATCTTTTCTGTCTATGAAAATCTATCAAAGATCGCTTGCCGTCGAGCCGTATTTTTCAGTGGCCCGCTGTATGAGAGGGCCTCCGGCTCATTTGCGAGTGCAAAGGTATGCCTTTTTATCAAAACAGCAATACATTCTCTGGATTTTTTTCAAATATTATGTAAAAAAATTAAATATCATAACCCAATAGGCAGATATACCTTATTTATATATACGCATGCGCAATAAATAAAAAAGGAGCCGTTCCCATGTAGCGGAACAGCTCCTATATGAATACGGACCTGAAAGCAGGATTTATCCGTTAAAACGCTCCTTTAGTCCTCCTTGCCCAACAATATCTTCATCATCTGAGCAGCAGAGAAAGCAACCGGAGTGCCAGGGCCATAGATGGCAGCTACACCAGCCTTATAGAGGAAGTCGTAGTCCTGTGCAGGAATTACACCACCGGCAATGACCATGATATCCTCGCGACCAAGCTTCTTGAGCTCGGCTATGAGCTGCGGAATAAGGGTCTTGTGGCCTGCTGCGAGTGATGATACACCTACGATGTTGACATCATTTTCAACAGCCTGGCGTGCAGACTCAGCTGGTGTCTGGAACAACGGTCCCATATCGACATCGTAACCGCAGTCGGCATAACCTGTTGCACAAACCTTTGCACCACGGTCATGACCATCCTGTCCCATCTTGGCAATCATGATACGAGGACGGCGTCCGTTTACCTTTGCAAACTCTTCGGTCAGAGCGCAAGCCTCCTGGAAGAGTGCATCGCTCTTGGATTCTGATGAATACACGTTACTAATTGTTCTGATTACTGCCTTATAACGGCCTACTACAGCCTCACACGCATCGGAAATCTCGCCCAAAGTTGCACGATGGCCTGCTGCTGTTACAGCAAGTGCAAGCAGGTTGTCCTGTGATTTCTTGCCATCCTGGAACTCCTGTACACAGCGAGTTATTGCCTCGAGGTCTGCCTTTACCTGTGCCTCGTCGCGGTTGGCCTTGAGAGTCTTCAGGGCCTCGATCTGCTGAACACGTACGGCAGTATTGTCGATCTCGAGGATATCAATTGGATCCTCGTGGTCAAGACGGTACTTGTTGACACCCACAATAGTCTGTGTACCACAGTCTATACGTGCCTGAGTACGTGCTGCAGCCTCCTCGATACGCATCTTTGGAAGACCTGTTTCTATAGCCTTCGCCATGCCACCGAGCTTCTCAATCTCCTGGATGTGTGCCCATGCCTTCTCGTAGAGTTCCTGAGTAAGTTTCTCCACGTAGTATGAACCTGCCCATGGATCGATGTGCTTGCACACCTGAGTCTCGTTCTGTATGTAAATCTGTGTATTACGGGCAATACGTGCCGAGAAGTCAGTCGGCAGGGCAATAGCCTCGTCCAGGGCATTGGTGTGCAGGGACTGTGTATGACCAAGCACGGCTGCCATAGCCTCGATACAGGTACGGCCTACGTTGTTGAACGGATCCTGCTCTGTAAGTGACCATCCTGATGTCTGCGAGTGTGTACGCAATGCCATTGACTTTGGATTCTTGGCACCGAAGCTCTTCACTATCTTTGCCCACAACAGACGTCCTGCGCGCATCTTGGCGATCTCCATAAAGTGGTTTACGCCAATAGCCCAGAAGAATGACAGACGCGGTGCAAATGCATCAACATCGATACCGGCATTGATACCGGCACGAAGGTAATCCATACCGTCTGCCAGAGTATAAGCCAACTCGATATCAGCAGTAGCACCTGCCTCCTGCATGTGGTAGCCCGAGATTGAAATAGAGTTAAACTTAGGCATATTCTGCGATGTGAACTCAAAGATGTCGGCAATAATCTTCATCGAGAATGCAGGCGGGTAGATATAGGTATTACGCACCATGAACTCCTTCAGGATATCGTTCTGGATTGTACCTGCCATTTCCTCGAGCTTGGCACCCTGTTCAAGACCCGCATTGATGTAGAATGCCAATATAGGCAGCACACCACCGTTCATGGTCATGGAAACAGACATCTTGTTCAATGGGATACCAGCAAACAACACCTTCATGTTCTCGAGGGAACAGATAGACACACCAGCCTTACCCACATCACCTACAACACGTTCGTTATCGGGGTCATAGCCACGGTGCGTAGGCAGGTCGAAAGCTACAGACAGACCCTTCTGGCCGGATGCCAGGTTACGACGGTAGAAGGCGTTACTCTCTTCAGCTGTAGAGAATCCCGCATACTGGCGGATTGTCCACGGGCGGAACGGATACATCATGCTGTAAGGACCACGCAGAAACGGTGGAATACCCGCAGCAAAGTCAAGGTGTTCCATACCCTCGAGATCCTCCTTTGTATAAACAGGCTGAATGTCAATCTGCTCAGCTGTACGCCAGTTCGCCTCAATGCCATTCTCCTTCTGCCACTGCTGGCCGTTCTTTGCCTCTATACCAGCAAAGATATCAATGTCTTTGAATGATTTTCTTGCCATAGTCCTTAGATTCCGAGTTTAGCATTGTACTCCTTGAGAGTAGCCAGCTGGTTTGACCTAACGTTAATAAAGTTCTCGATACCCGCAGCCTTGAGATCCTCCGAGCATGCCGGTGCACCCGCTACGACATAGAGAGCACGACCGTTCAGATACTGGAATGCCGGAATAGCATATTCTGCATACTCGTCGTCTGAAGAACATATAACCACGATGTCGGCATTTGCTGCCAGTGCAGCGTCCACACCCTCCTCGACAGTCTTGAAACCAAGGTTGTCGATAACCTTGTAGCCAGCTGCTGCGAGGAAGTTGCATGAGAATTGTGCACGTGCCTGACGCATTGCAAGGTTACCTATCGTAAGCATGAATGCCACCGGAATCTTGGCAGCCTTCTCGGTCGTGAGACGGAGACTCTCAAAGTCGCTTGCCAGACGCTCGGTCTTGATTGCCGGTATGCCTGCCTCACAAGAGTCCTGTCCGCAACAGCAGTCACAAGCAAGCGGAGTCTTACCTTCCGACACCTCGGTAAAGTTGGGGAACTGATTTGTTCCGAGCAGGAACTCACGACGCTTGCCCGCAGCAGCATGGCGATCGGCATTCGTCTGATTGATTATATTCTGGACATTACCCGCCTTGACTGCAGCCAGGAATCCGCCCTGCTCCTCCGTTTCGAGGAAAAGCTTCCAAGCCTGACCAGCCAGAGCCGCAGTAAGTTCCTCGATAAAATACGAACCACCTGCAACGTCCACCATACGGTCGAAATGGCACTCGTCCTTCAGCAAGAGCTGCTGATTACGTGCTATACGCTCGGCAAAGTCGGTCGGAACCTCGTACGGAGCATCGAAAGGAACCACTACCATCGAATCCACGCCACCCAGAGCCGCAGACATTGCCTCGGTCTGAGAGCGGAGCAAATTAACATACGAGTCGAATATCGTCTGATTGTATGTCGTCGTGTATGCGCAGACATGCATCTTGGCAGCCTCGCGGCAATCCGTATACTGAGCAACGATTTGAGCCCACAGCATACGTGCAGCGCGCAACTTGGCTATCTCCATGAAATATACGCCGTTGATACCCAGGTTGAACTTGATGTTCTTCGCTGCAAGGCATGGGTCAACACCTGCCTCGGTAAGTTCTGCAAGATATTCGTTACCCCAGCTGAGCGCATATCCCAGATCCTGATAGCTGTACGCACCCGCGTTAGTCAGCTTGTAAGCATTGACAGCGATTGCATAGAAGCGCGGATACTCTGCAAGAATCTCCACAAGCGTCTTGGCATTTGCCAAAGCACCGGACACATCCTTGCCCTTTGTCACGAACTTCTCCAGCGGATCGAATGATATCGAACCCTCTACCTTCTGCGGGTCAACACCCTTCTCCTTTAAATATGCAACCAAGATCTCGGCAAGCTCAACACAGTGGCACTGGCATGTCCTGAAATTCAGCTCGACACACTCGACGTAAATACCATCCAGCAAATCAGCTATGTATTCCTTGCTGACCTTCTCTGCCGGAATGGAAAAACCAAGCGAATCGACACCGCGGTTCAGGATGTCCAAAGCCTTCTTGTTTGCCTCCTTTGCACATGTACACTTGATGTCCTGACGAACATGCCACTCGTTTGAAGCAGCCTTGTTGCCACGAACATAGGGAAACTCGCCGGGAAGGGCATTCACGGTGGCAAGCTTCTCAACATCCTCCTTCAAATAGAAGGGTTCCATGGAGAATCCCTCATTGGTCCTCCATACCATTTTCTTCTGATAGTCGGCCCCCTTCAGGTCCACCTCAATCTTATCACGCCATTCCTGACGCGAAGGTGCCGTAAAATCAGAGAAAAGTTTCTCTTTACTATCTGCCATATCTTTTATATGAATAATGTTAATTTACCAAACAAAAGTACACTTTTTTCTGCGACTGACAAAATTAAACAAGCTATTTTATATCGAGCTATCATTTTTTTAAGTAATTTTGCACGGAAAGCATAAACGAACTCAAAACAACACTATGGATTGGCTATACGGTCTTTTTACTAACACCGAGAGCGTAGGACACATCGTCGTCATCTACGCGTTGGTAATCAGTGTGGGGCTTCTACTGGGCCGCATCAAGTTTGCAGGTATTTCACTAGGTGTGACGTTTGTCCTGTTTGCAGGCATATTGCTGGGACACATCTATCATGCCGCAGGCATTGAATCGGAAGTAGGAGGCTATGCAGCACCCGGCAACGTGCTGACCTTCATACAGGACTTCGGACTTATCCTGTTTGTATACTGCATAGGCCTTCAGGTAGGTCCGGGTTTCTTCGAGAGCTTCAAGACCGGCGGTCTTAAGATGAATGCAATTGCAGTTGGCATAATCCTGCTGAATGTAGCCTGCTGTATCTGCCTGTATTTCGCCGTATTCTACAAAGGAGGCCCTATCAGCGGCAAGAACAGCATAGACCTTGCCATGATGGTAGGAGTCCTGTGCGGTGCCATCACCAACACCCCCGGTCTTGGTGCAGCAACCGAAGCATGCAACAACATCTTCGGAACCAATGCGCCCTCTATTGCTAACGGCTATGCCTGCGCATACCCCCTCGGCGTAGTAGGTATCATATTGGCGACAATGGTAGTACGATACCTGACACGCACATCCCTGAAGGATGCACAGAAGGAGATTGAAGACGAAAAGGCAGCAAACCCGCACGCAACTCCCCACCGCATGACTATCAGCGCCAGCAATCCTGCGCTTGCAGGCAAGAGCATCCTGCAGATACGCACATTCATCGGACGCGACTTCGTCTGCAGCCGCCTGTTGCACGACGGTCATGTATGCATACCTAACCGCAACACAACTATCGCGTTGGGCGACAAGATGTACATGAACTGCGCCCTGGATGATGCCGAAGCCATAGTAGCCTTCATAGGTCCAGAGGAACATATCGAGTGGGAAGAACAGGACGTAAAACTTGCCACCAAGCACATCCTGGTAACACAGTCAGCCGTAAACGGCAAGACCATTGGCGAGATGCATTTCTCCAGCATATACGGATGTACCGTAACCCGCATACGCCGTGGCGACCTCAACCTGTATGCCGAGCAAAACCTGCGCCTGCAGATTGGCGACCGCATCGTCGTAAACGGCCCCGAGGACCAGGTAGACCGTGTTGCAGCAATAATGGGTAACTCCGTAAAGAAACTGAATCATCCCAACCTGACAGGCATCTTCGTAGGCATCTTCGTAGGTATCATATTCGGTGCAATCCCCGTAGCAATCCCCGGTGTACCCACACCCGTAAAACTGGGTCTTGCAGGAGGTCCGCTGATTATATCCATCCTGATTGGAGCATACGGATGGAAATTCAAGCTTAACGCCTATACCACGACCTCTGCAAACATGATGCTGCGAGAGATAGGCCTGGCCCTGTTCCTTGCCAGCGTAGGCATAAAGGCAGGTGCACAGTTCCTGGAAACCGTTGTCGACGGTGACGGCATCCACTACGTATGGTGCGGCTTCCTGATTACCATAGTGCCCATTCTTATCATGGGCATCATCGGCCGTAAGATTGCCAAGATCAACTATTTCACCCTGATGGGTCTAATTGCCGGCTCCAACACCGACCCGCCAGCATTGGCATTTGCCAACCAGACAGCCGGAAACGATGCACCCGCAGTAGGCTACTCCACAGTATACCCACTGAGCATGTTCCTGCGCATACTCACCGCACAGCTTATAATCCTGCTGCTGTGTACTGTCTGATTGTTCCGAACGAATAAACACTACATACCATTGATTGTCTGTATTGCCGAGAAACCCTCTGTCGCCAAGGACATAGCCAAAGTCCTTGGCGCCACTGTATCCAAGGACGGATACATGGAAGGTAATGGATACCAGGTAACCTGGACCTATGGACACCTGTGCGAGCTAAAGGAACCACACGAGTATCATAGCCAGTGGCGATACTGGTCCCTGGGAGCATTGCCCATGATCCCCGAACGCTTCGGCATCCGGCTGAAGAACGACAAGGGCATCGAGCATCAGTTCCAGGTAATCCAGTCACTCATGCAGAATGCAGACAGCATTATCAACTGCGGTGATGCCGGACAGGAAGGAGAGCTTATCCAGCGATGGGTCATGCAGCTGGCAGGAGCCAAGTGCCCAGTCATGCGCCTGTGGATTTCATCCCTGACCGAAGAAGCCATACGCGAAGGTTTCCAGACACTTAAGGACCAAAGCCATTACCAGAGCCTGTACGAGGCAGGACTAATGCGTGCAATAGGCGACTGGACGCTGGGAATAAACGCAACCAGGCTCTATACCCTTAAATACCGCACCAACGACCGCACCAACGGTCCCAGGCAGGTACTCAGCATAGGCAGGGTTCAAACCCCCACCCTTGCACTCATCGTACGTCGCCAGCAGGAAATCGAGAATTTCGTACCTACCAAATACTGGGTACTGACCACCACCTACCGCGATACCGTCTTCAACGTCATCATGGACGATGACGAGGAAGAGAATGCCGGTGACGCCAAAAACAAGAAAGACCGCACACCCAAGGGATTTAAGACCCAGGAAGAAGGTCAGGCAGCAATGGACGCCATACGCAACCTGCCCTTCAAAGTCACCAAGGTCGAGAAAAAGAACGGCAAGGAAGCCCCACCCCGCCTGTTCGACCTTACAAGCCTGCAGGTGGAATGCAACAAGAAATTCGGATTCTCTGCCGAGCAGACACTGAACCTGATCCAAAGCCTGTACGAGAAGAAGGTAGCCACATATCCACGTGTCGACACCACATTCCTGCCGGACGACATCTATCCCAAATGTCCACAGATACTGAACGGCCTGCGCGAATATTTCCCCCTGATGGAACGCATCAAGGGACAGAAGCTGCGCAAGGACAAAAAATATTTTGACTCATCAAAGGTCACCGACCACCACGCCATTATCCCCACAGGTCAGTCATCAAATAACCTTAATGAATCTGAACGCAAGGTCTTTGACCTGATTATCCGCCGTTTCATCGGCATTTTCTATCCGGATTGCCTGTTCGAAACCACAACGGTTACAGGACAGGTAGGAGACCTGAGCTTCAAGGCTACGGGCAAGCACATTACCGACCCTGCATGGCGCATACTGCTGCCTGCAGCAAATAGCGACAGCACCGGCGAGGAGAAAGTCCTGCCCGCATTTACCAAAGGCGAGGAAGGACCTCATGTACCTGACCTGGCAGAAAAACAGACGACACCCCCAAAGCCATACACCGAAGCAACCCTGCTACGTGCTATGGAAACCGCCGGAAAAACAGTCGAGGACGAGGAACTGCGTGATGCACTCAAGGAAAACGGCATCGGACGCCCCTCTACCCGTGCCGCCATTATCGAAACCCTGTTCCGCCGCCGCTACATACGCAAAGAGCGCACATCCCTTTGGGCAACGCCTACAGGCGTCGAACTGATAGGAATCATACACGAGGAACTGCTGAAAAGTGCCGAACTCACCGGTATTTGGGAGCGCAAGCTACGCCAGATAGAACACAAGCAGTACGACGCACACCAGTTCCTTGACGAACTGAAGCAAATGGTCAGCGATATTGTCCTCGAGGTAATGCGTGACAACAGCAACCGCCACGTATCCATTACCCCCGAGGAAAAGAAAACCAATAAGAGAAAAGTATAATTTTAACTTACGTTTTTGAAATTACATTTCAATTTACTATATTTGCATTCGGAATGTAAAATTTATTGGTAATTCTATTAATAATATCAACGAACCATGAAACAAAGACTACTTTCTTCCATTATGTTTCTGGTGCTGTTATGCACCCCTGCATGGGCAGACAATGTTGCCAGGATTGGTGATACGGAGTACGCATCCCTGACAGATGCCATTGCTGCCGTGCCGACCGACGGCACACCTACAACCATCATCCTGATAGGTGACGAGGAGTTTAACACCAACATCGGTGTAACTGTTACTGCCACACAGAATGTCATTATTGACCTGAACGGACACCAGCTCAAGAGTACTGCACGTGAGAACAAGACATCATTCCTGATCAAGAACTGCGGTACCCTTACCATCAGGGATGCTTCCGACATCAACAGAAACGGTACAGGTACCGGTGCATTGATAGGCAATGCCCAGCTTCCGGACGAAACCAGCATCCCCGGTTACGCAAGCAACACTATCGTAAACTATGGACACCTGACAGTTGAAAGCGGTTTCATCGAATCCAAAGGTATTGGTGCTGCCAGCTACGCTATCGACAACGAGGCAGAGGGCGCACAATGGCAGACCACCATTGACAAGACTGTCTCCCTGACCATCACAGGCGGAAAGCTACGCTCAAACCAGTCAAACACCATCCGTCAGTATATGGATACCCAGGGTATTTACGAGAATGTCATAAACATCTCCAATGCCGACATGGGTTCGCTGTGGATGCAAGACAACTATAACAAAACCGACGGCTGCAAGGGCAGGGGTTCCCTGACCATCAACAACTGTACGTTTGCCAACGCCTTAAAACTCGGTTACTATAATGTAATCAGCGATTATACCGTAGACATCCAGAATTCGGTCCTGACCAGTTTCTATGACTACCTGGATTACTATGGAAACCCAGTTTGGCACTACAAGTCCCTGACCTTCAAGAACAACAAGGTACAGTACAATTTCTTAAGCAACAAGGCAGAAACGGACAAGATCATTTCTGACGGTTATTTTACCAGACTGACTTGTTCCATACAGAACGGCGATCTTTACTACGAAACAAACCTCGCTGACTGCGTTGCTGAAGGCTATGCTGTCATAGACAATCCTGTATACGATGAAAACGTAGCAGATGTTACCGACGCAAGACACTATCCATACGTCGTAACCAAGGCCCAGGAGGTTGATGTCAATGATGACTACACCATCAACGAAGCTGATAACAGTCAGGCTGCAGAAGTACAAAAGGCCGCAGTCGAAGACAACACATTGGACAATGACAATGTCAACAGTTTTGTAACCGATATCCAGAGCAACGTTTCAACAGACCTATCCAATTCCACAAAAGACTATGTAAGCGTAACACTGAAGGCCGCACTAACCTCGACCTCCGAGTTTGCACGTGGCGGTACTACCATCGTCAAGGAGATGAAGTTTGACGTCAAGCCCGTATATGTAGAGATCGATGCAGTAACCGGCGAGGAAAAGGAACTTGTCATTCCTAACGAGGACATCCAGAACGGCATCACATTCCGTCTGCCTGTCGACAAGAACGTTACAGCCACAAATGCCGAGGTTAAGCACGGCAGCGAGTCCCTGGGCCTGTATCCCGTCCTGGGTAATGCCGCAGATGGCAAGTATCTGCAGATTACATCAAGCAGTTTCTCCGAGTTCTCCTACCTGCTTAGCAGCCGTATGAGCAACCCCGACGGCTCGCTGATCGTCTACAAGGGCACACCAACCAAGTACAATGCACAGAAGGAAGAATGGGACGCTATCCTGGCAGCATATCCCAATGCAGTTGCCATCATCAGTTCGGAATCTTCCGACAATGTCGACTGGGCAAACGCACACCAGAACGTACTGGTCGAGTACGACAATGCAAACATCATGTCCTACCAGTGTCCTAATTTCGTCATCACCGACCTGTGCAACGAGCCATACGCATCAATGACTGACGAAGAGCTGAAGGATGCAGTCAATTTCTATTCTCCTGTTGATTTCGTTGCAATCTCAGGTTCTTACAGCCGCTCGCTTCTTGCCGGCTACAACTCTGCATGTGTACCATTCGACATCGCAGCAACTGACTTCGAGAGCGCAAGACTGCTTGCATACTCTTCGTACAACGAGTCACAGAAATCCGTTTATTTCACTAACCAAAGTAACTTAAGCGGAGGCCTGGGCGTTATCATCCAGACAGATTACGCACAGACCTGGCAGAAGAACTTCTCAAATACCCAGATCAAGGGAACACCTTCCATGGGTACAGCATTCAAGGGCGTCTTCATTGCCACCAACGAGTACCAGTCAGAGCCTAACTCCAGCACAGCATACTACTCCGTTCGTTCCGAGGACGGCAAGTTCGGCTATCTGATCAACTACCTGTTCCCATTCCGCGCATGCTTCACCCTGAGCGGAGACAAGAGCATCAATCAGGACTCACGTACACTGAATCTGGTAGTACTGGACGAAGGCAGCACAACTGCTGTTCAGAATTTGGACTCAGACACCCAGACTTCAGCCACAATCTACACCCTCAGCGGTCAGCGCGTAAGGACTGCTGACAAAGGCATATACATTATAAACGGCAAAAAAATAATCAAGTAAGCAATATGGAAAAGAAAGTTTTTGTAAAACCATCCGCACAGACTGTACAGTGCGAAGCTACCACACTTCTGGCTACATCAGGTAATATCTCAAACGGAGGCGCCAATGGCAGAAATTCCCGTGACATGAATGCCGCCCCCGAAGTTAATGACGACTTCCTGCTGAATTAAGTAATAACCCGACAACATTAAGCGATAAGGAGCCCTGCACACAGGCTCCTTATTGTTTTCCCCTCACAATAAAACGGCTTCCCCGCGCGTTATTGTATATATGCGTATAGTGATAAGACTCTGCTTCGTTATAGCTGCCGTAGCTGCATTATGTGGCTGCGGTGCGGACAATATTGCAAAAAAAGGAGACCAGTTTTACGCTATAGGCGAGTATTTTGATGCCGCTGCCGAGTACAAGAAAGCCTATGCGCAGACAAAGACTGCCGACAGGGCAAAACGTGGTGAGCGCGCATGGAAGATGGCAGAATGCTATCGCAAGATAGGCTATTGCGCCAAGGCTGTCGGAGGGTATCAGAATGCCATCCGATACAAATACGAGAATCCTAATGCAATGCTCTACCTGGCACAGATGCAGCACAAGATGGGCAACTACAAAGAAGCCATCAAGTCGTATCGTGCATGTCTCGAAGCCGATCCCACAGACACCCTCGCATACAACGGCCTGCTGGGATGCGAGCAAGCTCCGGGATGGAAGGCAGCAGGATCGCTGTATTCCATCAAGAAAGAGCCCGTGCTGACAAGCCGCAGAAGCGACTACAGCCCTGCCCTTACCGGTGACGACTGGGATCAGGTATACTTCTCCACCACACGCAACCAGGCCAAGGGCAGCGAACTCAGCGGCGTTACCGGTGCACGCATGGCCGATATCTTCTTCTCGAAAAAGGACGACAAAGGCAAATGGGGACAACCCGAACCCGCAGAAGGCGAGGTCAATACCGAATACGAAGAAGGCGCATGCTGCTTTACACCCGACGGGAAGACGATGTATTTCACCCGCTGCACCCACGACCCCGAATACCCGCGCTATGCACAGATAATGTACAGCAACCGCAGCGATGCCGCATGGAGCAAGCCCCAGGAATTCTATATCAGCAAGGACACACTTACCACATTCGCCCACCCCGCCGTTTCCGGCGATGGCAAATGGCTGTATTTCAGCAGCAACATGCCCGGTGGACACGGTGGCTACGACATCTGGCGCATAGGCCTTGACGAGCATGGCCTTTCTGCTCCCGAGAACCTGGGCAACAGCATCAACACACCCGGCAACGAGATGTTCCCAAGCTGCCGCTTCAACGGCGAGCTGTATTTCTCCAGCGACGGCCTGCCCGGAATGGGAGGCCTGGACCTTTTCATGGCCAAGCAGGACACCCTGGGCACGTGGACAGTCAAGAACCTGCGCTCTCCTATGAACTCGGCAGGAGACGACTTTGGCATGACCTTCGAGGGCGTGCATAACCGTGGACTCTTCAGCACCAACCGAGGAAATGGCCGCGGATGGGACGAGATCATGAGTTTCGTATGTCCCGAAATCGTACAGTCAATCAAGGGATGGGTTTACGAGAAGGACGGCTACGAACTGCCCGAAGGCCTTGTATACATGGTAGGCAACGACGGCACCAACCTGCGCCTGACGCTGCGCAGCGACGGAAGCTTCGAGCAAGTCATAAAGCCCGGTGTCGACTATGTCCTGTTGGGAACCTGCAAAGGCTACCTCAATCACAAGGAGGAAATCAGGGTGGACACCAGCAGCGTAAGCCGTCAGCACGTATTGCAGTTCCCGTTGGCCAATATCACGGCCCCTGTGCTCATTCGCAACGTCTTCTACGCATTCGACAGTGCCGAGCTTACCGAGAACAGCACCCAGGCACTGGACAGCCTCGTAACCCTGTTGAACGAAAACCCCAACGTCACTATCGAGCTTAGCGCACACTGCGACTACCGAGGCCCCGAGGAATATAACCTGAAGCTCTCCCAGCGACGCGCTGAAAGCGTCGTACGCTATCTTATAGAGCACGGCATTGACGACAAGCGCCTCTCGCCCGTAGGATATGGCAAGACACGCCCAAAGGTCATCACACGCAAACTGGCAGAGCAACACTCATTCCTGAACGAAGGAGACACCCTTAGCGTCGAATTCATACAGGCCCTGCCCGAACCTGAACAGCAGGAAATATGCAACGCACTGAACCGCCGTACCGAATTCCGCGTACTGCGAACCACCTACGGACTTTTTGACAAGAAAGAGCCCTAAGCCCCTACCCCGTCCATCATGACATCATGCTCCTCGCATGGCAGGTAATCCAGCAGCTGGAACGGGAAGCAAATACCCATCTTATACACCTTCAACCCGGACAGCAGACGGTCGTAGTATCCCTTTCCCCTACCCAATCTATGACCATGCCTGTCAAAGGCCATACCCGGGATTATGGCCAGGTCTATTTCCGTCCCCCCATACATCGACGATGTCCCGTTCGGCTCCAATATGCCATAGGCTCCCGTTGTCAGGGAATCAGGGCCAGTATATTCACACAGCACCAGATCATCGCCATTGACCTTGGGCAATAACACACGCTTTCCCGAAAGCAAGGCATCGTCCAACAGCAACTGCGTATCCACCTCGTCCGGCAATGCATGGTACAGCAATACCGTACCTGCATTCTGCCAATGCGTGCCAGACATTATCCTACGGCATAAGGACACGCTCATTTCCTTCAGTTCCTGACCGGTATACGCTTTTTTCAGCTCACGCATCCAGCGTCGCACATCATCCTTGCCCATCATGGGCAGACGGGCATTCAGGCTATACTCACACCCACAATACAACTGGTTGTAGAAACCATTCTCCTTCAGCAATTCGCTACGACGCTGCTGCAATCCCCCCTTGCGCCAGTTACGGGCATCAAAATGCACCTGCGTTGAGTCCGGGAATGCCGCATTGGTCCCGTCTGCCGCCCAATTACCTGCCCGGGCAATCTGCTCAAGGCTCTTCCAACGGCTCGATGCCAATGTCGATGTAAATGTATCTATACCCAGCTCCCGGGCCTTCGCCGCAGCACGCTGCAAACGCATGCGGAAACACTCCAGGCAGCGGCTGCCCCTTTCCGGCTGATCCTCGTGGCCCTTTATCCAGTCCTGCCATTCACTGTGGTCATACTTGTCCTCAATGAACTCCAGGCCCAATTTCCCCGCATAGCGGACACACTCGTCCCTGCGGATCAGATATTCCTCCTCAGGATAGATATTGGGATTGGAATAGAACAGCACCGGCTGCTCGCCATTGGCAAGCATCCACTCTATGATTGCACTGGAACACGGTGCACAACAGCAATGTAGCAGAACTTTATGTTTCATTCTCGAAAAGGCTCCATTTCCGGGTATATGTAGTGCGTATACGCCACTGCTCGGGATACAGGTTATTGATCCTGTTCCCCACACACTTACCAGGTCCCAGCGGCAATCCCATGTAGCATAGCGTAACCATTCCGCGCCCGGCAGGAACACGTACCGCCTCGCGCCGCAGATACTGCAACGCCTCGTCGTAACTGAGCTCAACCGCAGGACCCTCCAGCTCAAAAGCCTCGGGCATGACACGCAATGTCCGCTGCACCCTGGCTTCTATATCACCAATCCCTAATCCCCTGTCTCCTGATTCATCTGTAAGGGCCACCTTCCTGATAGCACAGCAGTAGAACCCCTCTCCCCTGTCGCGACCCGGCAGGAAATGACGCTCCTCCAGCAACTCACCCCCCAGCTGGTCACATATCCACCGGGCATTGTCCTCGTCCTCGAAATGGTTGAAGGTACACGTGCTGTAAATCAGCAGGCCGCCCGGTTTCAGCGTATGCCATATATCCTGCAGGATACCACGCTGACGCGCCTGGCACATCATCACGTTATCCATGCTCCACTCGGCAACCGCCTGCCCGTCCTTGCGGAACATCCCCTCGCCCGAACACGGGACATCCGTAACCAATACGTCAAAGCTGTCCGTCAGCGCCACAAAGTCCGCCGGATAGTTGTTGGTGACAATGCTCCTGACCGGATAAGCCGGCCGTGTCCATTTCTGCATGTTCTCTGCCAGCACCTGAGCACGCTTCGCCATAGGCTCGTTGCTTACCAGCAGCGACCCCTCCGGCAGCATCCCGGCCAACAAGGTCGACTTGCCACCCGGTGCCGCACACAGGTCAAGAACATTTACAGGCCCCTGCGCTGCGCTCAGAAGCTTCGCAATATACATCGACGACGCCTCCTGCACATAGTACGCCCCCGCATGCAACATAGGATCGAATGTAAACGGCGGCCGCTCCTTCAGATAAAACGCATCCGCACACCAGGGCACAGGATCACACCCCCTGATACCCTCGCATAGACCTGCCAGATGCGGCACCGATGCCAGTTTCCTCCTATTCAGGCGCACAGATACCTCGGGCTCGGTAGAAACCAATGCCTCGCACAGTGCATCCGCCGTACCAGCATCATATTGCAGGTGCATCAGCCTAACAAAGTCCCCGGGCAACTGTATCATTTCCTCTTATTCTGCTTCTTATATTCCGCGTACCACTTCCAGCAAGCACCCGAACAAGCCTCGGGGTTGCCCCCGAATGCAGGAACAGGATGCAACGGGTCCTCGACCAGCTTGTCAAGGTCCAGATAGTCATGAGGATGTGTCAGCGTCATCGACACATTGCCGAAATGATCCAGCATCGCCTTGTAGCACACACCCCACTTCGACGTCGAAGCCGTTGCCCATGTACCCAGGTTCTTGTAAACCGGCTTCCCCCACTCGTTGTTGTGGGCAAACTCACGCGGCTCGCGCAACGGGCTCCAATCCACCTCCGACACGAATATCGGATGCGTTTCCACCACAGGCACCTGCTTCTGGAACTGAGCGATAAACTCCCTCTTGCTCTTCTCTATGTCGCCGTCGCGATCCACCTTGCCGTCGTCGCAACCATACCAACCCGAATACACATGGACGGCATAGCCTATATTCCTGCCCTCTATCGGGTAAGTCATGTAATCCGCATAATGCGACTGGAAACCCGTACCAGGCACCCAGATGATGCCATCGAAGCCATTAGCCCTTATCAAGTCCACAATAGGCTGGAAATAGTCATGCAGAGCCTTCGGGTCAGCCTCGTTGGCCGCATTCCTGATATTTATAGGCTCGTTTGCCAGCTCAAGGGCAATATGCCCACTGTACTTGCGTACCGTATCATTCCTGGACACGATGTTCCATACCTCCATCAAATACTTCTGGTAATAGTCACCCACCTTCAGGTTGGGCGGACACACCCCCGGTGGGCGCATCACCACATACTGCCTATGGCTCAATGCCATCTGTGCGAGCGGCACATACAACCGCTGCATATAGTCCTTCAGCCTCTGCGGGTTGAAATGCCTGATGTCAGCCTCCCCGCCAACACCCTCCGGCTGATCCTTCGCCACCGGATACACATAGTTCCTGTCGTTCGTCCAAACCGGATCAAGGTGCAGGCGGAATATATCACAGTTGGCAATCTCGAAGGCCGTGAACATCTTCTCGAAGAAATCCTTGCACCTCTCCATCCCGGCATCATCGTAGCTCCAACCCCATCTGCCACCGTTGAACCACGCATTAGGCGTGTCCATCACACCATGCAGCACAACACGCTTACCCTTGGCATCCACCAGCCACCTACCCTCGACATGTATCGCAGGCAACGGCTTCACACCCCGTGCCATAACCGCCATGCAGGAAGACAGGCACAACAATATCAAAACAAGACGTATTTTCATAACCATTATTATTCTCCGAACACAAAATTACGAAAATTTATCGGGACGGTTTTTGTAACTTGGACTTTTTAATCCATTTAACAGACTCTGAAATAGACTTTGGTACGCCATAACCTTTTTTATAACATATTCCCAGATTATACTGTGCATAAGCGTTTCCTTGTTGAGCTGAAAGTCGATACCACCTTACTGCTTCTGTAAAGGATTTTGCCACACCGTATCCTTTTGCATAGCAAATCCCCAACATGAACTGGCCTTCAGCCTGCCCCTGCTCTGCGGCCAACTTCAACCACTTTACAGCTTCTGTATAAGGATGTTCCGCACCGTGTTCCTTTACAAGACAAAATCCTAGCACGGCCTGTGCATCAGCATCCCCCTGTTCAGCTAACGGTCTGAACCATTCTATGGCTTCCCTGAAATTCTGTTTTTCGTATGCGTAATACATTCCAACCATTTGCCGGGCTTCCTTTACTCCCTGCTCTGCTGCCAGTTTAAACCACTTTATAGCCGTTGTGTCAGATTTTTCAACGCCTCGACCCTCTTTATAACACTTTCCCAATATACACTGCGCCTTGGCGTTCCCTCGTTCAGCGGAAAGCCGGAACCATTTTATGGCTGTCGTGTCAGATTGTTCTACACCCTGACCTTTAAGATAGCATAATCCCAAGTTATGCTGTGCGCCATCACTTCCCTGTTCTGCAGCAAGCCGGAACCACCTTGCGGCCTCTGTATAGGATTGTTCATAAAAAAAGCCGTTGTAATAACATAGGCCCGTATATAATTGTGCCTGAGCAACACCTTGCATTGCAGAGACATAGATCCACTTTACCGCTATTGTATCAGATTTTTCAACGCCCAGTCCATTAAGATAGCACCATCCCAACATATACTGTGCAGGAACGTATCCTTGTTCTGCTGAGAGGCGGTACCATTTTACTGCTTCTGTATAGGATTGCTCCACGCCATCACCACTGTAATATCGATTTCCCAGAATGTATTGTGCACCTTCGGCTCCCTCTTCGGCGAATCCTCTCAGCAATCTTTCCGTCGCCTGTCTGATTTCCTCTTCTCTATCCACATCTACCACCTGTGACCTGATTGACAATGATGATATAAGAAAGATTAGTATGAAAAGTTTCACGTCTATCATAATACGTTGTTTTTCAGTTGCAAACATACAAAATTTATTTCTGAAATACGATAAAGTGAAGGAAAATCGCCTCTGAAATACGATAAAGTGAAGGAAAACCGCGTTTCAGCACCCACGATACGGCGTATCTCTTTTTGGGCGATTTTACCCCTTAAAAAACATCGGTGTTGTTCTGGCCTTTCAACGCCGTTGTTTCATCGTTTTAACGCCGTGAGGCTGTTTTGATACCTTTGTCAGCGAAGGCAAGTTTATTCAGATTCGAGGCTTTTGTGTTTTTAGTGGCTTTTTGGACAGAAAAAAAAGGTCTTCCCTATCAAGCCCTTTTAGACAGCACTCAGGCAGCAAGCACTCTGCTTCTTGGCATACTCTACCCATACCCTAAGCATACCCATATTGCTGCCAAGGGTATGCCAACACTATGCCAAGGGTATGCGAAAGGTATGCCAAGGGTATGCGAAAAATTGCTTTCCCTATAGAGCCATTTTGTCGTTTGGCTTAAGCCGATTGATCGATTGGCTCATGCCATTTGATCGTTTGGCTCGAGCCAAAAAGACGGGGGCACGAGCCAAAACATGTTTTAGCACGTGCCAAACGATGTTTTGGCACGTGCCCCTATTTTTCTACCATGGCAAAATAATTTTCCTCCGCACAGAAAAAATTTTTTGAGTGCAGTGAAAAATACGCCTGCTGGTCATTGATTTGAACCAACAGGCGCGATGTCATTTTGCTCAATTATGAATTGTGAAGGCTACGATTAAGCAAGAGCAATGATAAGCTCGCTTAATTATTGCCGAGCGTGAGCAGGCTCGACGCGCAGCGTCAATTAGTTTCCCGCCATGATGGTCAGTATCGTTGTCACGTCACCAATCTCAATCTCGCCGTTGCCGTTGACATCGCCAACGAGGTATTCTGGTTCAAGTGCAACTATATTAGCAAACGAACTCAACGATGCAGTAGTTTTATATTCACCCACAGATGCTTCTGGTACATACAGGGTGGCCAATGCTATGTGAGTATTTTGGGAAACCAGAGTATTTGCAAATCGTTTTATGTCAATTATTTGCACTTTAAACGGCAGAAAAGTGATTACATAGAATCTATAGATTGGGATAAAAACGAATATTTAACGTTCTTAACTCTTTTGAACCACAAAAAATACTAAAATGTGCAGAATTTGAGTTGTTATTATGGCTTATAGTGGATGATTCCTTCGATAGAGATTTTAAACTGCGACGGACTGTCGCAGTTTTACTTTGAACAACCTCTTGGCTTTGTGGTATAAGTTTAAGGACGATGATAATACCATATTTAATTTATGTTACGCACGTGAGAATACGTCAAGAAGGGAATCGCGAACTTCTACCAATTCAGTCGTGTTGCTGATGTGCAAGAGGGAAAATAAGCTATCGGATAACAACTTCGGAGCACAAACTGGTGTCAATTTGCTATCTCAACATCCATTTTGTAGTTAAATATATATAAAATCGTATCATAATTACGAAAAATAGAAATTAACACACTGCTTATATCAAATATTATTTGTAATTTTGTAGCAAAATTACGATAATAAATAAAATATTGCGGTATGATACGAGATTTTTGGGTAAAGAACTATCTTTCCATTCGCGACAAGCAGGAATTAGACTTCGTAGCCAAGGGGCCATCTTCGGAACTTGTCACTGAGGTTGCTGATGGTGTGTTCTTGTACAAGTTAGGCATTCTATATGGTTCAAACGCTTCTGGTAAATCAAACATGCTGATTGCCATGAACGAGGTGTTCCGTCTGTTGGTTATGCCAAAGTCTGATGCGACAGTCGAAATTGGCGGTTGCATTCCCTTTGTGCTTACCAAAGATGAGCCAACGGAAATGCACGTGTCTTTCTATGCCGATGGTACTCGATATGACTATGATGTCAAATTCAACGGCAAGCACATTCTGAGTGAAGCCTTGTACTATTACCCAAACAAATCAAAATCGCTGTTCTATGAGCGCAGTTTTGTGGGTGAGAATGTACAGGCAGACATCAAGTTCGGTGCGAGTCTCAAACTGCAAGTCAAGACGCAGGAAAGCATCCGCGAAAACACCTTGAACAATCACAGCGTGTTGTCCGTTTGCCGAAAGGCAGCCTTGAAAGAAGACATAGCTCCATTCAATGCGCTTCATGCTTGGATTATGGCCAATTATCACGATGTGGACGGCGATGTAGAAAAGGGACTTGTTGAAATCCTAAAGGATGCTTATAGTAATCCTAAGAAGCGTAAGTTCTATAATACGATGCTTCAGAAGGCCGACTTAAACATCTTGGAATATCGTCCCGTCGTAGAAGACCGCATTGTGCCCAATGATTTCCGCGAGCGTATCCAGAAAGAGAACATCCCAGAGGAGATGAAAGATGTTCTGTTGAAGCCAACCACAGATTCCATCACCTTCTTGAACCATTCCGACTATGGTGACTTTGATATTCCCCTCAGATGGCAGTCAAAGGGTACTCAGAAGTATATCCGCATATTGGATGCCTTGTATGATCTGATAACAAGTCCTCACGTGTACTATCTTGATGAACTGGGCGAGGACCTGCACAACGATCTGTTGTACTACTATCTCAATGTCTTCATCTTCAACTCCGACAAGTCGCAACTGGTTATTACGAGTCAGGAGACCACTCTTCTTTCGCAGGATATGATTAACGAGAACAGAGGTGTGGTGTGGTTCGTTGAGAAGAACAAGGAGACAGCTTCGTCCGAATATGCCCGTGGTGACTCATTCGGCTTGCACAAGAACCTCTCGCTTTACAATTCCTATCGCATTGGCAGATTGGGAGCCAAACCAGAACTGGGCAGTATCTTTATAAATTTGGAGGACTGATATGGGAAAACTACGACAGACAGCACTCATCTTGGGTGAAGGACCAACGGAATTCTTCTATTTCAAGTCCCTATGCGATGTGTTCAAGCGTCTGACTATCAAGCCAGACTATCCGAAGCATACCAACATCAAGGAACTGGAAGCCAAGATCGCAGAGGGTGTAGCAATGGGTTACAGCCATATCTTCTGCATCATTGATATGGACACGAAGGATAAAGAGCCTGAGCGTTCACAATACCAGAAGTTAAAGGCAAAGTACGCCAAGCCTATCGACAAACCAAAGAAAGGTATCTACTGTGAGGTAGAGTTCTTTGAAACTCACCGCTGCACAGAACTGTTCTTCCTCTATTATTTCCGTTACACCTCCCGTCCATACGAGACACAGGAGCCATTGCTCAAAGATTTGAACCAATGTGTGGAGTATCGGAAGACGATAGAGTTCTTCATCAAGACCAAAGGACTACACGGTTACTTTGAGAGCAATGGCGGTAGTTTCGAAAAAGCTATGGCCAATGCCAATCGGTCTGTGGATGAGAAGTTGAAAAGTGGCAGAGATTATACTTACTCTGAGTTGGGGAGGCTTATGAAGGAATTAAATGGGTTGGGATAATAATATTTTGGAAGGCATTAAAATATGATAAATAAAATTAGAATTGAAAATGTAAAAGGTTATGATGTTCAAGGTAAAGATTTAAATGTAAACCTTGATCCTACCAAGATTAATTTGTGTGTTGCACCGAACGGCTTTGGTAAGTCTTCGTTGGCAACAGCATTTGAATCGCTAAAAAAATCACGCATAGAGATTAGTGAGGACAACAAACATATTGGACAAAAAAATATGCCGAGCAGTTTGAAGCTCACTATAGATGGTATTGAATATACTGCCAATGATTCTAAAAATGAGTTTGCAGATTATCAGGCTTATGTAATACATAACAGAAGCAGGGTGGATTACAAGAAACAGCGTATCAGAAACTACGTAAATGTTGAAGCTTTTCTAGAGATTGAAGATATTGATGTATGTGCAGTAGAAAGCCCCGCTACTATAACATATCAGATAAACTCAATAAAAGGTGAGTTCGGGGCAAATAAAAAGGTTGTAACTACCATTGACCCCTTACTACGTAGTACACAGTTCCTTTATTTGCTACCTGATTGTTTTGGTGACTTTATCAAGTTCGGGGCAAAGAAAAGGCTGGACCGAGTGAATGTGGTTCTGAACAAGATAAACAGTCTTCAGGGTACAGAGGTTCAGATTCGAGCCCGTATTACAGATGATTTCTTCACGGAGATTGAGTCGGAAGAGAATTATGCTCATTTTAAGAGAGTTCTATTGAAGGTTAACCCAGCAGCCACATGCTTTGAGGTGTTCAATACGTTTTTCCAATTGCTATATATATGGAACCATCAAAAAGATAATGTTAGAGGGGCTTGTAATCGTGCTCATTACGAAAGATATAAGCAACGCATAGATGCTAATTTAAAATTGTTGGATACTACAGGTCGTTCAATTTGCTCTAAAGAGCGGAATGGAAGGCTTGTTGTTACATACCCTCATGCAAATGATATTTCGAATGGGCAAAGGGACGTATTGACCTTTGCTACAGAACTGATGGTATTTAAAGCGGGACTTAGGCCTGACAAGAAGTACATTTTGATTATAGATGAGGTCTTTGATTACTTGGACGATGCAAATACAATGGCAGCTCAGTACTACCTGTCGCAGATTGTGAAAAAGAACCAAGGCAATATTTATGTAGTATTGTTGACTCATCTGAACCTTCATTATTTCCGCAACTATATCTTCAACGAAAAGGTTATTAATCAAGTGTATCTCGAAGACACGATGCCTGTAGCCACTCATGAGATGATGAAGTTTATTGCTTTTAGGCAAGGACTTGACAAGAAAGATGCGAATGATAAAGCATTGGAGGATGATTTGTCTTGTTACATCTTCCATTATAATCCGCAAGTGATAGATTTGTCGGCTCGAATAGCGACTTATTCAAAACCCGGTGTTAAGTCGACTTGGGGCAAGCCTGCCGTGTTTAAGGAGGTGCTTATTGATGAGTTGAATAAGTATTTTGCAGATGCATCTGTGTATGATCCGTATGCAGTAGCTTTGGCATTAAGGCTTAGGATTGAGAAGGTGATGTATGACAAATTAGGCTCGGAACAGTTGAAAAATGATTTTGTAGAAACTCATAAGACTAACGAAAAATTAAAGTTCTGTGAGGATAACAACATACCAGTTCCAGATGCTTATTTTATTGTGAATGCTATACACAACTCATCAGATCATCTGAGAGAGAATCCCGTAACGGGGAAGTTTGAGGAGAAGGCAATGGTGTATAAGTTACAGAATGGTGTAATAAAGAATGTACTTAAGAAGTTATTCAATTATCAAGGGCAGGCATTAGATGTGAGTACTATATCATAAAATAAGTAATCGTATAGAAATATGCCATCAGTATAGGAATGATGTGTATCTTTATATTGTAGTATTTAATGTAGTATTGGATGCATGTATATTCATTTTATGAATTCGATAATCATATAATAATTTCGGGCGGAAACTTGTAAAACATCAGAGTTTTCGCCCGAAATTATTATATGATTCATGACCGAAGAACTCCAAAGAACAGCTCGTTAGAAGTAGCAGTTATTTGTCGATTATTTCCACAGTCCAACCGAGTTTTAGAGAATTGGAAATCTTGTCGAGTATTTTCTTCTTGTCTTTGGTATTACTATGAGTCAAAACATAGAGTCCACGTTCTATTTCACGCTGAGCATGACCATACTTCTGATCTTTGGTAGTTGATACAATGTTAATGCGGCAATATTTAAGACCAAGTTGACGAACACGAAGAGGGCCAGCCTCCACAATGGCAGCAACAAAGGTGGTTGCAGCATCGTGTTCTTGTAAGATAGACCCGTCTCTACGATAAACGCACAGTCCAGTGCCAGGAGCTTTCTTTTCCTGCTTCGTAGTACGTGGTCCAAACTCCCTATGCTCCACTTGTGGGGCTGGTTCAAGTCTTTTCGCTTCAAGAAGTTCAGCGATATTTGTTTTGCGCGAAAGAGCGACGCTGATAGGCTCGCCTGGTTTGTACTCCACCACAAGTACAAGTTCACGCTGTATCTGCGACAAACGTGGTTCGATATCTTTACTCAGCGTGGGTAGCACTTCTGTCTTGATAAGTTGTTCTTCCAACTCATCCGCCTTCTTTAACATCTCATCTGTAAGAGTCAGTCCCACTTTCTCCAACCCTTTGATGCTGGCGTATAAGGTTTCAAGTTTGTTCATTTACAAGTAACTAATGAAAAAAGAAATGATAATATGGCTATCACGAGGCTAATCCAAGAACGAATATTTGCCCAACGTATAGTTTTATTAGATTTGTACTCGGCCAAAATCGACAAAATAGCATTTAATTGAGTTTGACGAAATTCATGTAATTCTTGTTCGCTGGCATTTGGGGAAATATGAGCAATTTCACCATCTAAATTTATAACATCTACTTGCTTTGCAAAATATTTCTGCGAAAGAACTTGATTCTCTTTTTTCTGCCAATAGTCAGAAAGCCAGTTCATAACCGCTGTGCGATAACTACGGAACTCTTTTTCTGTAAAATCCATTTTTAGCGTATTCCCCCAATGAATAAACTCATTAAGTGGTTTCATGTCATTTGTCATCCATTTGCAATGCATATATTTCGAATTTAGAGTTGATTATATTCTTCTCTTGTTATTGTTGTCTCAGGGTCAACAATGAGAACTTCATCGTAAGTCAGACCATATAGGTGATAGACTAGGAGGTCGATTTCTGATTCCAAAGTTGCTGTGTCGTGTTCTAGATTAGACATTAACAATGCAACCTTTTGATTGATGACAACAATAATTGGACTATTCATATCTGGGTAGGGTAATGCCTTGATATTTTCAAGAATAATTCTTGTAAACATTTGTTTATCGCCAGATACCAACTTATAGAAAAAATTGAATAATTTTGAGTTTAAAATTCCCAATAATGCATTAAGTTGAAGTCGATCCTTATTAGCTATAGGAAATAGAGCGTACACTGATTGTGTGGTTACGCCACTTTGAGTATCTATTGTGGCATTGATACAACTTCCTACTTGCCTAATTAACACCTTGTGTTGCTTGTAATTCTCTAATGATTTAACCACATCAGAAGCATCTATCCATTTCGTACAAAATGGAATTGTGTATCTACGTGCTTCTTTACCCGTTATAACCGGCAGTGAACGACTTGTTTTATAATCAGATATAAGAGTTGAGGACTTCCCTATTTCCTCTCCTCGCCAAAGAATACATTTACTTCCAAACGTTTCAGAATTCAATAGTTTGTTTTGCAAGTTGAGTTTTTCAGAGCTTGCAAAGTATATCTTTTTATCAGCGTCAGATTTAACGAAATCCAAGTTTATATTAGTGTGTTGTAATTTGCCAAGTGTCCAATCTCTAACTGATTCCGCTTTAATATACACAAAGGAATAATCTTTCGTCTTTTGTTTTTGACAAACAAAGATTAAGCTTGATACAATAGCAGATTCAAATACATTGTTGAGATGCACCCACTCTCGGATAGTATTGTCAATGACTAAGATTTTTCTAACAGCAGAAAAATTAGACCGTCCGATAATTGAATCGGGAACAATATAGGAGATTATGCCTTGAGGGCAGGCAAGGTTACAGCCTTTTTCAATAAATAGCGAGTATAGATCAAATTGTTTTTCTGCAGTCCCAAACAAAGTCTTATATATCTCTTTATCTATTTGAGATAAGTCTTTCGATGAAACATATGGAGGATTCGCAATTACAATGTCAAAACCTTCTTTCACCCCAAACATCCATTCTGCATCAAAGAAAGGCGATGAAGAATTTTGCTCGAACATGTCCCAGTTTGCCAAAAGTTGAGCAGACCCTTGACTAACAAAGCCAGTATCTTCTATTGCCTTTGCAAGTTCATGACGAGTCTCTTTGATTTCTTCCTTAAGTCGTTGCTTATCAACGTTTCGTTTAGCAAGGAAAATTTGATGGTTCAATTCTTTTAGCGTTTCCTTCTTTGATAAAATTTCTTCAGTTGACTCAAAGAGGCTTGCATTATAGTCTACAGGGATAAGTGTGTTTGCAGCCACAAACTTTGATTCAAGATTAGGCAACGGACGTATGCCAAAGTTGTGTGTTGCATCACTCGTTGGCTTCTGATCAACCACAAGAGAAATAAAGAAACGCAGTTTGGAAATCTGTACTGCTATAGGCTGAATGTCAACGCCATAGATGCAATGCTCTATAAGATATAACTTACGGGCATAGTCTGGGTCATTGATGCTTGTGTTGAAGGCTTCTTCGATGTCTGCCAGACGAGCCTTGCGTTCTGTTTCCTCATCCTTGGCAAAAGCGAGTTTCGACTGCTCAATGGCAAGGTCGATCATGAAGTCCTTCCACATATCGTTGGTAGGGTCAAGTTGACGAAGGACATGTACCAGTTGTTGAAGTACACCCATAGGGAACGCTCCTGAACCGCAAGCAGGGTCGAGCACCCGACAGTTATAAACAGCCTGCATGATGGCTTTACGCTGTTCCTCATTTAGGGTGGTCTCTTCTGTAGAATAGCTGAGCAGCTTGCGGTATTCTGATTCCAGGTCATCACCACATGTGCGTTTTAAGTGGGCCACCAGACTCTCGTCCACCATATATTGGACGATTTCGCGTGGTGTATAGAATGAGCCTGTCTGCTTACGGGCAGAGGTCTTTGTTTCTGGATTGTAGGATGCCAGCAGGTTCTCAAAAGCCTTACCCAGCAATTCTGGGTCAAGAGAAACTTCTTGGTCAAGAGGTGTGTTCTCTTCAATAGTGAAGTTATAACGTTTCAAGATGTCGATGATACCTCGTGCCGATACACTCTTTTTGTTGTTATCGCCATACCATTGCGAAAGGTCGATGCTACGTCCAACCTCGTCACCAAAGAAAAGCCAGTCGGGAAGATAGAGTTGTTCAAGAGACTCTTTTCTTTCAGAGAATCCATCGTAATATAGTTTCTCTGGTTTCTTATCGAGACAGTCAAATAGCCCACCATTGAGGAAAGGTACATGACTATTAGCCATTTGTACAAACTCATCGGCACCTCCTTTTTTGAAGTCAGCCTTGTATCTCATCAGGTTGTTTACGTTATAACCATCGCGCAAGAACCCTTTTTGGAAGTCGCCTCGAAAACGACGGTTGTTAGGTGTATCTTTACCTTCTGCCACAATCGGGCAATTGAGCATAGCAAAGAAGAGGTTCTGCAAGATAAGCCGATAGTACTTGCTTTCCTCTGGATTATAAAGCAAATTCTTACGGTCATGTGGATTAAACTCCTCAATGAAGTGTTCTTTGATGTATCTTTCGTCGAAGAACTCCTCAGGAATAAGATGCTTCTGTTTGAGGAACCACACGAAAATGAGACGTGTAATGAGACGGATACAACTTTCATGATTAAACTTCTCGTCGTCCGCATCGGTTGTAAGGTCGTTCGGGAAACGTGCCACCTGTACAGCCCAGGCATACCAGTCACTGAGTTCAGAATAGAACTTTTGAGTAAGCAAGTCGCTGGAGAATACCTCCATCCAATGTTTATACAATTCCTCATAGTTAGGATATGCCTTGTCGCCTATAGAGTTTAGAATGTCAATGTGTCCTCGATGCGGATTTAAGCATTTAATACCGCGGAGAATGCTTACCTTACCGAGTTTTTCTCCATCACGCCATTGCTGTGTATATGCGCTGCGTTCACAAGTCGAGAGAGCCAACTCGTCTCCCTGCTTAATAAACAGTATGACAGGTTGGGCAGATGCTATTCGGTTGAAACCACGAGTCAAGATGGCACTCTCAGAACGGGTAAGTGTTGAGTCAGGATGCAACTCAACTGCAAAAACCATCATACCAGTATATTTTCCTTCAGATGCACGACTTGTTACATCTGCAGCATCAAGGGTACCAGCATGACCAGACAAGGAGGATTCATCGACAGTTCCTATGAAATATGTATGTTCCACTTTTGCCAAAACATCCTGCAATGCCTTAGTAAGCTGTTGAGGATATAGGCTTTCAAATGGAACAGGCATACGAGTCACTTCATTAAAAAAAATGTGCAGATGTTCAAGAAGTGCTGCACTTGCATCAAACAATGATTCGTTGACAAACTTTTTTAGGACTGTATTCATATGGCGTATTTAATCTAATGGATGCTTTGCTAATTATTTACTCACGTACTCCCAAACAATCAAATCGAAATTCTCTTTCTTGAACTTCTCTTCTAACAGTTGGGCACTTTTCTCCTGCTTTGGAAGCTGGAGAATTGATTTCCTTGACTGCGCAATTTGTAGAATAGCTGCAGTGGCTTGTTGTGGAACCTTTGATTCCATCCATTTCTGTATAATGTAGGAAAGTTTCTTCAACCGTTCGCCATTGTTCTTCTCTATCCATTCAGGCACGAAACGGTCTTGTGTTTTATTCCTACGTAGGAATTCCAACACTTCTGCGCGATTCAATTCCTGATATGTAGCAGAGATGCGAGGATCTACAGGCTGACACATGAGATATATCTCGGAGTATGGCTTCTTGCTTCCTTGATCTCTGTGAGGATAACCCACGACAGCAACAAGGCTCTCAGGTATCTTCTCGAATAGGTTGTCATCGAAACGGAAGCCAGAGAATATACCACTTGGCATTTTACGGAATACCTCCTTATGCTTCTCGAAATAGTCTATCAAATCTTGGCGATAAACTTCAAAAGAGAAATCCTTCAGTGAAAGCGTCCGTGGTGATTCAATGTCGGAGATACTATTGTTCTGCAATTCCTCCAACAGGCGATCTGCATTCTTGTCTTGCAATGGATTGTCTTCTTCCATCTTCAAGTATGCGTCATTCAGTTGTTGAGTTTCTGAGCCAACAAGATTCATCGCCACCATACGATTCATGATGCGGGTTTCCAAATGGAGATAGTCCTCAAAAGACTTTGCTGGCCAGAAGTTGACACAACGAATTGACTTATTGGGTGAACCGATACGGTCAATACGTCCGAAACGCTGAATAAGTCGAACAGGATTCCAATGAATATCATAATTGATTTGCATATCGGCATCCTGTAGGTTCTGACCTTCTGACAAGCAGTCGGTGGCAATGAGGATGTCAATACCATCTTCCAACAGTCTCTTAAAGTTGGGTCTCCTTTCTAGAATCAATTGTTGCCACAAATCGTAAGGTACGTTCCAACGTCGTTTATCATCATCGTAGTATTCCTCACGACTGAGCTTTGCATCTTCAAAAAGGTCACTCCAATCCAACTCCTTGTATAGTTTACTATAAGGAGCAAAACTTTGCAGCACCTCATTGAAATTGGTAGTGTTGTGATTACCTGTAGAATGAATCTCCTGACCAGAGACAGATGCCATGCGAGTAAAGCCTCGTTTCTCTAACTCATCAAAAATGAACTTAGCGGTGTCAGCGTATGCGGTGAAGATAACCACTTTTTTATTAGCAGATTGGCGTTTCTCAGTGAGCATAGCAATCAACTTTTCCAATTTCAAGTCCTGCTCAAAACCGTTTTTGTAGTCTTCTGCATAGGCATCCAAACTTTCACAAATAGCTTGTAGCTTGTTGACATCCATGCGCAACCCTCTCTCAAAGCCGCCAAGATTCTTCATGTCAGCTAAGTTGATAGTACCTTTACGAAGTGTAAAGATGTCATCGGTATCGTTGTTCTCGTCATCGTCAGGAACATCTACATCGATCTTTCCTGATGCTTTCTGTTCTTTGAAAGCTACAACCTTTGCAAGTGTCTGTTCATGAACTTCAAGGACCTTCTTAATGGTTGTACGACAAGAATGCCAACTACTTTCCAAACGCTTCATAAACAGAATACCCATCATCTTGACAAGGAAGCGCTCACGGTTTACATCATCATTCCAATCTCCTGATGCTTCACGCTCAGCCTCTTTTCTCGTTGCATGGAGGAAAAGACTGGGCTGATAGGCTGTTAAACTCAAAGCATCAAAGGCTGCGTAGATTTCATCTGTTGAATGGAACTTGCCAAAATGGTCAACACCCTGATAGACGTTATCAGGCTTCTCTTTTTCTGGAAAGCCTAAATTCTCACCAAGGGTATTCTCTATCAGTTTCCTTGTTCGAGCAACAATCAGTTTATCTGTGAGATTGAAGAACCTTGGTGGAAGCAAGGAAATGAACGAACCAATGGTACGATTAGGATCGCTGCACCATTGGGTATATTTTCGCTGGCTATCAGCAAAGAGATTCTTCAAAGACTCAATGTTGAATTCCTCATTGTCAAAGGCATCATCCTGACCATGACCTATGAGATTGAATTGTCCTTTGACATCGTTAAGACCCGTATTAATTGGTGTAGCTGATAGCATCAACACCTTTACATCTCTTCCGCTTTCAGGATTCTTGTTCTGGATGAGATTTAGGAGCAGGTCTTGATAACGACCAGACTTCTCGTTTCTAAGATTATGGCTTTCATCTATGACAATCAACACTTTGTTGCGTGATTGCAACCAACTAAGCGGAGCATCATCATAAGATTTCTGCAATCTATCGTTTTGAAGGTCAGTGTGGAAACGCACTATGTAATCGAACTCATCCTTATCGAAACGTGAACCATGACGTTTGAGGTACTGCGTCCAGTTCTGTTCCAGCTTTTTGGGACATAATAAGACTGTTACATAATTCTGCGTCTGGAAATACTTCATTACAGCTAATGCTGAGAAAGTTTTACCAAGACCAACAGCATCTGCAAGAATGGCCCCATTGTATTTGCGTAGCATCTTGATAAGGGAAATTACTCCCTGCTGCTGATACTTGAACAATGTTTTCCAAATCTCGCTTGTTTGAAGTAGCGACATATCCTGTCGATGCTCTATTGAGCCGTCAAGTTCAATATCAGAATTGAACAGCTCGAAAAGAATCTTATAATAAATCTCTTCAGGAGTATAGCGACGGAAATAGTCATCAATTTTTTTGATGAAGTAGTCTTTGACACTTATCTTTTCAGATTTCGGATTGGTCGAATCAGATGGAATCTTTTCAGCTGCCATCTTCCAAATATCTTCAAACCAAAAACAAACCTCTTTGTAATCCTTGTCACTCAACTTAACTGGGTCACCCATTGTCAGTTCAATGTTTGACGTAGTTTTCAAGCCAAGACCTGCATCCGTAAGGTTACTACTGCCCGTTAAGTAAAAACTATCGTTCTTTGGATTGTTGTTTTTGAACATGTATGCCTTTGCATGGCAAAAAGCATTAACGATGGCCTTAACCTGAACAGAGTTGCGTTGCAGGAAAGCTTTGGCATCACGAGCATACTCATCAAGATTGAGAGTTGTCTCTATGCCCATATCGCCATTCAGTAAGTCTATGATGTGATTCTTATCCTCTTCCTGCATGACCATTTCAGAAGACACAATACGGAACACGTCTTCCTCTGGCAGTTCATGGTAGAGTTTACTGAGAGCACGGATTGTGAAGAACCCCGTTACAATATCCATATTACCAACCTGTTCTGATGACTTACCAGAAAACTCATTGATAAAATCCCAAACGGTAACAATGTTGAAGCCAGAATCTGGGTACCTGTTAGTCTTGTTGTCTATTAGCATAGTAGTTCGATATAGTTCTAGTTCGCACCAAAACTATATCTTCAGGTTGCTTACAGGCAATTCATAAGAGACCTCAGGATACAAAAGAAGCGCGAGTCATGACTCTTCTCTTGAATCGTGAGGTCGTAGGATTACCCGTAGTATTAAGATACAAGTCATGCCCGCGCTATGCACGGGCATCGGCTGACTTATTCAAATACTACAATCAATGAAATTTCCTACGTTTCACGATTCTCTGAATAAATAGCTGATGCTATTAAATTTTCCATTAAGATCATACTGCCACCCTGCGCTCAGGGATTATGCGGCACAGTGTGCTTTGCATACGTCGTTTACGACGATTGGCCGTACTTGGGTGTAAAAGTACAAAATTAAATGAAAAGGGAAAAGTGAAAAAGAAAAAATATTTGGTTTCAAAGGCTCCACACACATCGGTGTGCATCATAGCCACAGCGGGCAGATGCATTTGCAAAAATTATGCAAAGTTTCCTTCATTTATCAAATTGGATACTTGTGGCTGTCGTTTCCGCCAAAAAGTTGTATATTTACAACGGAAAAGTATTCATGAAGCATGTTATAAGATGAGTAATGATTTTCTACCGCAGCGAGGAGACTATAGAAACCTGAGAGTCTTTCAACAGAGGGTGGCATAAAAGAGCAGATGTATAAAGCGAGATTGCAACAGAGAGGGGACTGGAGTCATCGGAGTACTCGGAGTACTCAGAGATCTCAGAGTCATCGGAGTTCTCAGATAGAGGAATGAAATAATACTATACCTTATGAAGACATTATCCATCATACATCGCACATTGTGCATATTAGCATGTCTGCTACTGTTGTGCGGCTGCGGGAACAGGGATTACGACAAGATTGGCAAGACGGAGGTTACGATTGAGACGGACCGGGGCAGGATTGTAATACGTCTGTATGATGATACGCCGACGTACAGGGACAATTTCGTAAAGCTGGTGAAGCAGGGTGCGTACGACGGTGCGGTATGGCACAGGATAGTGCGTGACGGCTTTATACAGGCGGGTACTAACGACGAGGCGAAATATATTGGAGAGAGGCTGCCTGCTGAGATTGTGTACCCTGCTCATTTCCACAAGGCGGGGGCTGTGGCTGCTGCAAAGGAGGATGATGATGTCAATCCGGACAGGCGCAGCAGCAATACTCAGTTCTATATCGTCACGGGCAAGGTGTTCACGCCGGGTTCGCTGGCGGAGCTGCGCCAGATGATGGCTGATGCGGACACGGTGCATGGGTTTGCGCCGTTTACGGAGCAGCAGAAGAGGGTGTACACGAAACGTGGGGGTGCTCCGCACCTGGACGGTGCCTATACTGTATTCGGTGAGGTTGTCGAGGGGCTTGGCGTGGTACAGAGCATAGGGCATGAAAAAACGGTGGACGAGAAGCCTGTCCACCGCATTGTGATAAAGAGGGTTTCGGTTACTACACGCTGACTGCGCCTTTGATGGCTGGCCAGGGGTCGTAGTCGGTGAGTTGGAAATCCTCGTATTTAAAGTCGAATATATTCCTTACATCGGGATTGAGGTGCATAGCGGGTAATGGGCGTGGTGTACGGCTGAGTTGTTCGCGCACCTGTTCCATGTGGTTCTGGTATATGTGTGTGTCGCCTGTGGTGTGGATAAAGTCTCCGGCCTTGAGTCCCGTGACTTGTGCCATCATCATTAGCAGCAGGGCGTAGCTTGCGATATTGAAGGGTACGCCCAGGAAGCAGTCGGCGCTGCGCTGGTATAGCTGTAGGGAGAGCCTGCCGTTGGCTACATAGAACTGGAAGAATGCGTGGCAGGGGGGTAGGTTCATGTTCTTGAGGTCTGCGACGTTCCATGCTGATACTATGATGCGACGGCAGTCGGGGTCGTTCTTGATGGTATCGACTGCCTGCTGTATCTGGTCGATGAAGCCTCCGTCGTAGTCTGGCCATGAGCGCCATTGGTAGCCGTAGATGTGTCCCAGGTCGCCTGTCTCGGGATCTGCCCATTCGTTCCAGATGCGTACGCCGCGTTCCTGGAGCCATCGGGCATTGGTATTGCCTTGCAGGAACCATAACAGTTCGTAGATGATGCTCTTGAGATGGACTTTCTTGGTGGTGACGAGGGGGAATCCGTCGTCGAGGTTGAAGCGCATCTGGTGTCCGAAGATGCTGCGTGTACCGGTTCCTGTACGGTCGGACTTGTCTGTCCCGTTGTCCAGGATATTCTGCAACAGGTCTAGGTATTGTTTCATCTTACTCGGGTATAATCTACGAATGAATATGGGTATGCGTGTTTGTCGTCTACGGGGTGTTGCTCGCAGGAGACTTGTTTCCACTGGCTTTGGTCTACCTGTGGAAAGTAGGCGTCTGCCTGTGGGGGTGTATCGTCTATCTGTGTAAGGCAGAGCTTGTCGGCAAATGCCATTGCCTGCTGGTATACGCTGGCTCCGCCTATGATATATACCTGCTCGTCAGCGCTGCATGCGGAGATGGCTTCCTGGAGCGAGGGGAATGTCTCGGCTCCGGGGTATTGTACCTGGGATCGTGACAGGACGATGTTGCGCCTGTTGGGAAGGGCTCCGTGGGGGAGGCTCTGGAATGTGCGACGTCCCATGATGATGGTGTGGCCGGTGGTGAGGGCCTTGAAGCGCTTGAGGTCGTTGGGGAGCCAGTATAGCAGCTTGTTGTCGTTGCCTATGGCGTTGTTGCGCGCGATTGCGGCGATTATATTTACAGTCATATCGTGTTGTTTCCTGTACAAAGATATATAAAAAAAGCGGAAGTGCCTGTAAGGACCTCCGCTTTTATTACTGTAGGGTGCGTATTATTACTGGCGGCGTGTGGCCGAGTAGTTGATACGCAGTGCCCATGACTTACGCAACACTTCCTTGATATCGGTTATGTAACCCATCTGTGTGTTCTGGTCGGCCTTGATGCTGATTGTCTGGGCTGCCTGGTTGGCCATGCCCTGACGTTCCTGTGCTACGAAGTCCATAACCTCGGATGGATTTGCGTAGCGGTCGTTCAGCTGGATACGTGTACCGCTACCCATCTGGGCACGGAGCGCATCTGTTGGAGGACCGACGTAGATGAAACTAACGGTGCTCTTCTTTGTGAGCTTTTCAAGCTCAGTACCTGCAGGTACGGTGAACTTGACCTTGAGCGTAACCTCGCGCATGGTGGTTACGATCATAAAGAAGAACAAAATGGTGAATATCAAGTCGGGCAGAGATGAAGTATTCATCTCGGGCATTTCGCGCGACGCTTTCTTCTTAAATCCTGCCATTTTTAGTTTCCTCCATATTTTTTAGGTTCAGCCTCGGATATCTTCTGAGGATATACAGCGCGAATTGCTACCTTGTGCTCCTCGTCCAGAGCTGCATAGGGCTTGTGGAAACGTGCCATTGAAAGCTCGTCACGAAGCTCGTTGTATGCGGCTACAAGTTCGTTCTGTACTTGGAAGTAGATATTATAGGGCGTACCACGGTCTGTCTGAACAGAAATCACGTGATTTTCTGTGACTGCCATCGGACCCAGCAGCTCTATGTCCTTGACATGCTTCTCGGGTAATGAACCCAGATTGTGAGGATTATCAATGAACTCCTTGGCCTGAGCACGCAGGTCCTCGAGAGCTATGAAATCGTAATTGCCGTGACGGTACAATGCGAGATAGCCATCTGCATTGATACGTACGTTGAAGACATTACGTTCCTTGACATCAATCTCTACATCTTCCTGTTCGTCCTCTGGCGGCTGTGGGAGGCGACGTGCCAGACCCATATCAGTATCCATCGAGGTGGTTACCAGGAAGAAGATGAGCAGCATGAAAGATATGTCGGCTGTTGAACTGGTGTTCAATCCGGGCATTTTCTTTTTCTTCTTAGCCATATATCTTTCTCTGTTTAATCGGTTTTACTTGGAAGCACTCTTTGTAAGTACACCTGACATGCTGACACCAACTGCCACGATGGCTGCAATGGTAAGGATGTAGATGCTCCAGATGAAGATGTCTACAACCATTACGCCTGCTGCACTTGTTACAGTACCGTCAGCTGCAGTAAATTCACTCTCGCCAAAACCAAGCGCAAGACCTGGGAGCAGCGAAACAACTAACAGAGCAATAGTGCCAAGGATGACCTTGCCACCGGGAACGCCTGTTGTTGCAGCAGGATCGTTGCCCTTGGTGCTCTGAACGCCCTTAACTACTGACCAGACGGTGAGAGCGGCTGTAGCAACCACTGTCAAGTACATCCAGACAAGCAGGAGTGATGTGAAGTATGGTACATTGAAATCTCCCTCGAAACTGTCTTCCCAACCAATCAGGAAGAACAACAAGAAGACCAATATACTAACGCCAATCACGCAGAGCATTGCATATTTGGAAATATTCTGAATTTTCATTACTATCTCTCCTTAAATAGAGGTATTAGATACTATATTATATATAAGGTGCAGATTACTTCTGGCACTTGTCGCTCTTGACACACATAACGAGAAGCTCCTGAGCAGCCTCCTCCATGTTACCTGTGAGAACCTCAACACGAGACAGAATGAAGTTGTAGAATACCTGAAGAATCAGGGCAACAACGATACCGAAGATGGTGGTAATCAAGGCAACCTTCATACCGCCGGCAACAACGGTCGGGCTGATATCACCTGCCTTCTGGATCTGGTCGAATGCCATAACCATACCGATCACAGTACCCAAGAAACCGAGAGATGGAGCCATGGCGATGAACAGGGTAATCCATGAGCAGTTCTCCTCGAGGTATGAGCCCTGAACCTCAGCTTCCATATTGATTGTACGCTCGATTGTAGCGATGTCGTTCTGCTCCTTGCTGTTCAAGCACTCCAGAGCCTTGCGGCTAACCTGTGCAACAGGACCGCGAGTAGCCTTTGCCTTCTCGAGAGCCTCGTCAACCTTACCGGCAGCAACCAGCTCGGCGAGCTCAGCACAGAACTTGCGGGTGTTAATCTGAGCCAGGCTCAGGTAGATAACGCGCTCGATGCAGAATGCCAGACCCAGAACAAGAGCAATGGCAACGAGTGACATAAAGTCTGCACCACCCTCGATGAACTTTGTCTTCAGAGCCTTGTGGATACCTTCGCTCTCCTCCTCGGCAACAGCAGCCTCGGCTGGTTCAGCAGCAGCTGTATCAACAGCAGCAGTGTCAGCAGCAGCAGAATCGGCCTGTTCAACAGCAGCGCTATCAGGAGCAGCAGCCTCATCTTCCTGTGCCATTACAGATGTTGTTGCAGCGAAAGAACATGCAGCAACCATCGCAACAATAGCAAATAACTTTTTCATTGTTTTGGAATTTTTTAGGTTTAATTATTGTAATTGTTTATTTCACTCTCTCTCTATTTTTCCTTGATTCCCTCCGTCGTGCGGAGAGAGGGGGATTCGAACCCCCGAAACGCTTTTGACGTTTACACGCTTTCCAGGCGTGCCTCTTAAGCCACTCGAGCATCTCTCCAATAGCTTTTTCGGTTACAAAAATATCATTTTTTGCGGACTTATCACTATGAAAACGCAAAAAAGTTACCTTTGTATGGATTTTTTTGTCACCTGATAACGTCTATATAGAGAATAGTCGGCGTGCTGTGGAGCTTGTTGTATTGTCTATTTCGGTTATACTTACATTATATATCTGTGCCAGTTTATCTGCCACGAAGGGCAGGAATGAGGGTTCGTTCCTGTGTCCGCGATGGGGTACGGGTGCCAGATAGGGGGCGTCTGTTTCCATGACAATCCTGTCCAGCGGTACCGCGTCTGCCAGTGTCTGGGCAAGGCGGCTGTTCTTGAATGTCACTACCCCGCCTATACCGAATACGAAGCCTTCGTATCGCATCATGAGGCGTGCGCTCTCCCTGCTTCCTCCGAAGCAGTGGAATATGCCGCGAAGCGCGTCTGACTTGTGCCGTTCCATTGCATCGAGCAGCTGGGGTTCGGCATTGCGCATGTGGATCACGAGGGGGAGGTCCATCTTCATGGACTTGCATATCTGATACTCGAAGGCGTCCAGCTGTTCCTTCCGGTAGGTGTCGTCCCAGTAGAAATCAAGGCCTACCTCGCCTACGGCAATGGGGTTCTGTACCTGGTCCCATATCCTGTCGAGGACATCCTGCCAATCTGCATGCACATCCTCGGGGTGGAGTCCTATCATTGTGTGGCAGTACTGGGGATAGCGCTCTGCGAGGGCTTTCATCCGGGGAATGGATTCCTCGTTGATGTTTGGAAGGAGGAACTTGTCTACGCCCGACTCGACAGCGTGTTTTATGACATCATCCCTGTCCTGGTCAAATTCCGGCTCGTAGATATGGGTGTGGGTATCTATCATTCAATACCTGCGGTATGGTACTTAGCTTTCGCGGCTGAGAAGGGACAGGGCGTACTCCCAGAGGAGCTGCTTCTTCTCCAGCGACAGCTTGACGTCCTGCTCGAGGATCACACGTGCCTCGTGGAAATACTCGTTTATCCTTTCCTGGCACATGCTCCTGACACCTACTTGGTCATAGATGGCTGTTACTGCACGGATTTTCTCGTCGGCATCGTACTCGCTGGCATTTATCCAATCCAGCAGTTCCTTGTGTGTCCATCCCTTGGAATTGGCCAGGGCCTGAATGAGCATGTAGGTCTTCTTGTTGCAGAGGATGTCGCCGCCTATCTTCTTTCCGAAGGTCTTGAAATCTCCGTATACGTCCAGCATGTCGTCCTGAAGCTGGAATGCAAGGCCTATCTTCTCGCCAAAGCTGTAGAGGGCAGAGGCGTCAGAGGCGGAGGCGCCTGCCTGCAATGCACCCATCTTGAGTGCGCATGCCAGAAGGACGCTGGTCTTGAGGCGGATCATTTCGATGTATTCTGCCTCGGTTACGTCCAGGCGTTCCTCGAAATCGATATCGTACTGCTGTCCTTCGCCTATCTCCAACGCGGTTTTCGTGAAGAGGTCCAGCACGTTCTTCAGTTGCTTCGGGGGGCACTGGGCAATAAGCTGGTAGGCAAGGACGAGCATGGTGTCGCCGCTGAGTATGGCGGTATTCTCGTTCCATACCTTGTGGACGCAGGGCTTGCCGCGTCGTACCTCGGCACGGTCCATGACGTCGTCGTGCAGGAGGGTATAGTTGTGGTATACCTCCAGGCCCAGGGCTGTAGGCAGTATCTTTTCGACATCATCACGATACATATTGTATGCCATAAGCATCAACACGGGGCGTAGTCTCTTTCCGCCCAGGGACAATACGTACCTGATGGGTTGGTAAAGACCAAAGGGCTGGCCCTCGAGTTCGAGTTTAGCCAGCCCTTGATTTATCTTTTCCAGAATCTCTTCTGAATTATACATATTTATATAGTATGTGTGTATTAGCCCAAACGGAACATAACAGGCAGGTTGAAGCGCGAGCGCACTGACCTGTTACCCTGACGTGCAGGCTTCCACTTTGGCATCTGCTTTACAACGCGTACTGCCTCGTCTGAGAGGTGCTGGTCGGGAGAACGCAGTACCTTTACGTCAACGATAGAACCGTCCTTGTTGACAACGAATGCAACAATAACACGACCCTGTACGCCTTGCTCCTGACAGATTGAAGGATACTTGATGTGGTCGTGCAGCCACCTCATGCATGCCTCGTCACCGCCTGGGAACTGGGCATTCTCCTCTACAACGTCAAAGATGCGGTCATCGTCAACTTCCTCGACAACGGGACCTACAGGACCTGTTGCAACGGCTGTGGATACAGCACCGGTACCTGGTGTAGATACAATTGCCTGGTTGATTTCCTCGGTGGTCTCAACCTCCTTCTCTGGCAGGTCGGTGTTGTTGTCAACGATGTTGATGATGGGATCGATAACCTTTGGTGCTGCTGCTGGTGGTGGAGCCATTACCTCCTGCTGCTGTGTGATGGGAATCATGTCCTCCTCCATCACCATGTCGTAGATTCTTTCTTCCTCCTGAACCGCAACATCACGCTGGGTGTACTCGAATGCGACGAACATCAGGGCCAAAGTCAGGATATAACCGATAAGAATACCCGTGGTTTTCTGGCCGCGCAGATCGTCATTCACGGCATTGATTGCTTCCATAATTATATTTGTTTTTTATTTTTTTGCGTTACTGCATTGGCAAATGTAGCACATTTTTTTAATTTGCGTATGGAAAGAGTGTGATTTTTTTATGCCAATAAGCAATTTTTATACGCCCTCTGGGGTTATTTTTATAAAAACCAATATCTTTGGAAACGATTTAAATTAGCAATGAGCCCAAAATACCGTATAATACCGTTTCTGCTATTACTGTTGTTGTCGCTTGAAACGTCAGCGCAGGAAAGCACCAGTATTTTCAATTTCCTGAACCTTCCTACGTCGGCCCATGCTACTGCCCTGGGTGGCAAGAACATCTCCCTGATCGAAGATGATGCGTCGCTGATTTTCCAGAATCCTGCACTGATGGGCAGTGTAAGCGACAAGACGCTGAACCTGAACTTCATGACTTATATGCAAGGCAGCAAGACGGGCAGCGTAAGCTATGTGCAGGCGCAGGGCGAAAGGGGTACATGGGGCGTTTCGACACAATTCGTGGGCTATGGCGATATACCGAACGTCAACACCGAGGGTATAATCCTGGGGAAGAACGGGGCACTGGACATGGCTATCGCGGGTGGTTACAGCTATATGCTGAGCGACTACTGGGTTGGCGGTGTAACGGGCAAGTTCCTGTATTCGAACTATGCGGGCTACTCGTCCATAGGTCTGGCCGTAGACCTGGGTGTGAGCTATTTCAACCCCGACAACGATTTCTCGTTTGCCTTCGTTGCTGCCAACCTGGGCGGTCAGGTCAAGGCTTTCGGTGAGGTGCACGAGAAACTGCCTGTTGACCTGCAGTTCGGTATAAGCAAGGGCTTGGGAAGCTGGCCGGTAAGGGTGCATGTGATGCTGTATGACATGCTTCACTGGGACAAGGCTTATTACCTGACTGACTGCAGCGGATTCAGGGTATTCCTGAACCATCTGGACATCGGATTGGACGCGACGCTGTTCAACGGTCGTTTCTGGGTAGGAATGGGATATAATTTCCGGCGTGCTACGTGCATGGTGGCAGAGGGGGCTTCCAACGCTTCGGGCATAACCTTTGGAGCGGGTATTAACATAAAGCGTTTCAAACTGGGACTCGCATACGGCAACTACCATACTGGTGCGCCTACAATAGCGATAACAACGGCGTATTCGTTCCCGAGCAAGAAGAAACAGGCAGCGACGACCAAGTTAGAACCAGACAATCAGACACTATAATGAAGAAGATAACAATAGCTATTGACGGGCATTCGTCATGCGGAAAGAGCACAATGGCCAAGGATCTGGCACGTGAGTTGGGATACATTTACATCGATACGGGTGCGATGTACCGCAGCGTCACCTTGTATGCAATGCAGAACGGTTTTATCGATGCGGAGCATAACATTGATACCGAGGGGCTGAAGAAGGCAATGCCTGACATAAGTATCTCCTTCAAGTTCAACCACACGACGGGGAGGCCCGACACATATCTGAACGGCAAGTGTGTGGAGGACGAGATCCGCACGATGGAGGTCAGCAATAACGTAAGCCCCATTGCAACACTGGGTTTCGTTCGCGAGGCAATGGTAAACCAGCAGCGCCTGATGGGCAAGGAAGGCGGGGTAATCCTGGACGGACGTGACATAGGTACCGTGGTCTTCCCTGATGCAGAGCTGAAGATTTTTGTTACGGCCAGTGACGAGATACGTGCACAGCGCCGCTATGACGAGCTGACTGCCAAGGGCGAGAAGGTCAGATACGAGGATATCCTGAAGAATGTGCGGGAGCGCGACTACATCGACTCGCACCGTGAAATAGCTCCGCTCACAAAGGCTGCGGATGCAATAGTCCTGGACAACAGCAACCTTACAATACCTGAGCAGCAGGAATGGTTATTGAAATTGACAAGGGAAGCGGTTTCTGCTTCGGAGTAACCCGTGCCATAAGGAAGGCGGAGGAGGAACTGGGCAGCGGCAACAGGCTTTATTGCCTGGGTGACATTGTCCATAACGGAAAGGAATGTGACCGTCTCGAGCGCCTGGGGCTGAAATCCATAGGGCATGAGGAGTTTAACGGGCTGCAGGACTCGAAGGTATTGCTGCGTGCTCATGGCGAGCCGCCAACCACATACAGTATTGCTGAAAAGAACAATATCCGGATAATTGATGCCACGTGCCCTGTTGTACTGCATCTGCAGGAACGCATCAAGCAGGAATATCTTGCTGACACCAATCACGAGAAGCAGATTGTAATCTTCGGTAAAAACGGACATGCCGAGGTGCTGGGGCTTGTAGGACAGACCGAGGGGAATGCCATTGTCATCGAAAGCCCCGACGAGGTAAGCAAGCTTGATTTCACGCGTGACATCTGCCTTTACAGCCAGACGACGAAGTCGCTGAGCGGATTCAACAAGATAGTCAGTTACATCAAGGAGCATATCTCCCCTACCGCCACATTCACGTATTTTGATACTATCTGCCGCCAGGTGGCAAACCGTATGTCTGGAATACAGGAGTTTGCATCCCGTCATGACCTGATCCTGTTTGTCTGCGGGAAGAAGAGCAGTAACGGCCGCGTGCTCTTCACGCAGTGCCGTAACGTCAATGCCCGGAGCTACATGATAGAATCGGCCGGTGAAATAGAGAATGACTGGCTGACTGACTGCAACTCCATAGGGATATGCGGTGCGACAAGCACGCCCAAATGGTTAATGGAGGAGTGCAAGATACGTATCGAACAACTGCTTGGCGGCAACGAATGATGTCTTTTCCCCGGCAAGTACCGATCGTTCCTCTGCCTTAAGCATCGTTTCTATCGTAGGATTCTGGTAGAAACTGTTACGCAGGTTCTCGTTTATTGACTCGTACATCCAGTATTTTGCCTGCTCGGCCCTGCGATGCTCGAAATAGCCGTTCTTCTTTACGAAATCCATGTAGGCATATACCATGTCCCAGACCTCCTTGATGCCTATACCGTAGAAGCCGCTGTATGTCAACACCTGGGGCAGCCATCCGCTCTCGGGCATCGGGAACAGGTGCAGGGCATTACGGAAATGACTGGCTGCCAACTGGCATTTCTCTACATTGTTGCCGTCGCATTTGTTGATTATGATGCCGTCTGCCATCTCCATGATACCGCGCTTGATACCCTGAAGCTCGTCACCGGTACCTGCAAGCTGGATAAGCAGGAAGAAATCCACCATGCTATGGCATGCTGTTTCGCTCTGTCCGACTCCGACTGTCTCGACAAAGATCTTGTCGTACCCGGCTGCCTCGCACAGAATAATAGTTTCGCGTGTCTTGCGGGCAACACCGCCCAAGGAACCTGCGGAGGGGCTGGGGCGGATGAATGTCTTGGGGTGCACGGACAGCTTCTCCATGCGTGTCTTGTCGCCCAGGATGCTTCCCTTGGTACGCTCGCTGCTGGGGTCGATGGCAAGGACTGCCAGCTTGCCGCCATGTTCCTCAAGGACGTGTATGCCGAATTCGTCTATACTGGTACTCTTGCCGGCACCCGGTACGCCGCTGATACCTACGCGGATGCTGTTACCGCTGTACGGAAGGCATTTCTCGATAACCTCCTGGGCTATCTGATGGTGTTCCGGCAAGGTGCTTTCCACCAAAGTAACTGCCTGACCCAAAACCGAGGAATCACCCTTCAGTATTCCCTCTACATAATCCGAAGCCGTAAGCTGGCGGCGCACAAAACTGCCGCGGCGCAGGTAGGGATTTCTGCTTGAAGGCTGCTCTACGCCCTTGTTCACGACAAGGCCTGCATATTCTGCACTGTTTTCGGGATGTTCCATTGTAATGACGGGTTATGGTTTAGTCGTTTACGGTAATATCTATGGTTTCGATTGCATGATGGGGGTCATCGCTGATAAGCAGGACACGGGGACGTGCCTTCTCCTTCTTCAACATCGAAGGTGTTACCGTGATCTTCAGCTTTGCCGAATGTCCGGGTGCAATGGTACGGTCCGACAGACCTACTGCCACAGCACGGTTGAATACCTGCATCTGCTGTATGGTCAGTGTCGACTTACCTTCGTTTGTGACGATAACCGTCTGGGTAACGTTTTTCTTTGTATTCCCGGCGGATATCTGCACATCGGTAGTGCTGAGCTTCATCACGGGGGCAGAGGCCAGCTGTTGGGAACTGAGCTGCGAGAATGCCGGCAGCAACACGGCTGCGACCTGCACCTCGTTCTGGTCACCGACCTTGTCGCCCATATAACGGGCGAGATAGACGCTGGTCCTGTTCAATCCCATCATGGGAAGCTTCTCGCTATCCAGTATCAGGCGTACACGACCGCTGCGACCGCCGGGGACTACCTCGGGTATATACTCTGCCGAGAGATACTCGGGCAAGTGCATCATCTGCGGACGGAAGGCGCCTCGTTCGGTATTCACTATCTGGATCTCGGCAACAGGCTTGTCGCCCTTGTTTACGTTATTGAACTCCACATAGTTCGTACTCATGCGGACATTGCCCAGATCTATGGGGAAATCACCGGTGAAATCGACAGTACTGGAGACAACACGCCCCTGCATCGAGAGCATTATGGGCTCGTCGGAAGCATTGGTGTAGACCTCGAGGTATTTGGTGAACGTCCCCAAAAGCTTGGCATCGTAGGTGGCAAGTATCTCGCCACGGCCTCCTGCGGGTATTTCCGTCTTTGTATACTCTACGCTGGTACATCCGCAAGATGGATGCACGTCGGAAATCACCAGCGGGGCATTGCCCTTGTTGGTAAAGCCGAACACTACCTTGCGCGGCTGCTGAAACAACACCTCGCCCATCTTCCGGATTTCCTGATCAGGTACAAAAGATGGCTGGGCAAGCACCACAGTACCATGTATCAGCAAATATAAAAGAACAATATGTTTTTTCATAACCATTGGCAAAGTTACGAAAAGTCGAGCGCAGAACAAAAGTTTTTGACTTTTTTATGCCGAGACCGAGTAACTTCGCTACTTTCGTCGCAAAGATACAAAAAGAAGCCGTATTTACAAAGGGAGCAACTATTTTTTTGTCCCGTGCGGCAACTGTTTCAACGTGCGCAGGGATGCCTCCAGTTCACGCATCAGATCGCGTTTCTCGGTAGACGGCGAATAGACAAAGCCTTCGGCAACGATTACCTTGCGCCGTGTTGTATCTACCTGGACAATACATACGAAGGGACCGCCCAAGGCTCCGTTTCGCATCTCCCACAGGCCTCGCACCTCCAGGACATCCCTGCCCTGTATGTTACGTACCCTGCCGCTTACCAGGGGTTCGCCTTCTTCACGTGCCGTCTGCATCCACTGGTCGGGACGGTCGCCAGGAATATTCTCCTTCATTACCGAATCACGGCGTTCCATCGCGCGCCAGAGGTCAAATCCCGTATTGCCATCCCATGGAAGGGAATACACCACTACGTTCTGGTCCTTCTGGTTACGGTTAGTACCGCTCCACAGGAAATCCCTGCCCTTCTTGGTTGCCTTGAGGTCCTCGGGTACACGTATGTCCATACCCAGCACCTGTTTCAGCTGATCCGAGACACGCTTGCAGTATTTGCGCTGCAGATTTGCCATACGCATCTCGATCTGGCCGTCACACAGCAGGTCCTGTATACGCTGCCTGTTTGCTGAAAGATAGGCGCGCAGGGCATCCTGCGTAGGAGCGGACACGGTAACCTCGATCTGCGGCTTTGCCGTGACATTACGGCTGACGCCTGTCATAGGCTTCCTTAATTTCGGATCGACAGTAACAAAAAGCTGCGAATGCATCGTGCCGAACATGCGGTCGTAATACTGGCTGAAGATACGTGTAACACGAAACATCTGTTCGGATTGTGCCAATCCTGGCACCTGAGCCTCGACGATGGTTTTTATCGTATCCTGAAGGTCGCTTTCCCATACCGGCTTGTCCACCACCAGAAGCAATTCGCTGGGCAAGCCCTTTGACTCGCCTATTATTATCTTGGGCTTGCCTGTATCACAGGCACATACGAGGAAAAGGAGGAGCCCCCACCCCAGCCTCCCCGAGGGGAGGAGGCGATGGATGAATTTATGGCCTGACATTTGTTGCGGTGTGTTTTGAGTTGGTGCCATGAGCGCGGTATTCCTGGGCATACTGGCACTGCACGGTAGGAACGGCGAGATTGTACTTGCCTGCACGCTGCACACTCTGTTCCTCATCCAGGACATATACTCCGTGAGGCATTGATGGGATGAAATACTCCGTACGGTCGTCATACACCTGACGATAGTACCTGATACCTCCCTGATAGCCGCAACCCGACAGTTTGATAACAGGCTCGACAGAAGCGGAACGTGGCACCGTAACGACAACATAGTCACAATCGTTACCGGCCGTCACCGTCACACGATAGCGTATACGGTCACCGACATTGGCTTCTTCCCTGTCAACCTGAGCAGCAACCTCGAATCCGGTTCCCGCGCCCTCGACCTTGTCATATGGCAGGCTGTAACTTGCATATACCGAAGCCCATGTCTCGTGTGCCGACTTGTTGCTGAGAACGACATTGCGGCGGCGGATAGCGTCAATGGTATCCACCTGCATGTACGAATCGGCAGTGCGTTTCAGTTCGCGTACCCCCAATGTCAGGGCATAAACAGCATCAATGCTGTTGACGGGTGTATCCCACACCTGCGTCCTCTTCTGCTTCAGCAGCCATTTCTGCATACCACGTATTGTAGTGCTATCCTGTGGGGTAACCTTCCATATCGCTTCCATAACCTGTGTATGGATGGCAATACGGCGGTCCAAGCTGGTCCAAGCTGCAGAACGGTATGCCAGATATGTTCCGTCCTTGTGCTCCAGGCGACGGTGAATCATATCCATTGCTCCCTTTGTCAGCTTCTCCTGCATATTATGCTGCACGATTAGCAACAGGGCCAGATCCTCGCTGTTGACATCCTGTACATCCACCGGAGCGTGCCTGAGCATACGCCTTACCAGTCTGACCGTCTCGGTGTCCATTGCACCCGAAGCAGTCAGTACATACATCGCACGCAGGTCGGACAATGACAATTGCCATTCCTTGGAAGATTTGTTCCTCTCGTCAAGGCTCTTCTGCAATTCTGCCTTCAGATATTTGCGGATACCGTACAGGACCCCACTGGCATCGGTATCGATTTTTCCAAGACGTGCCAACAGGAATCCCACCTCGCAGGTCATATAGTCACTGCCTCTCAGTCCGGGATACCACGATATGCTGCCATCGGCATTCTGCATCTGGCGCACCTTGTTTATATAACGCGCAGCCGACTCGCTGCCCAGCCGTGATGCAGCGTAATAAGCTGACGCATATGACAGGACGTCCTGATACCTGGGCTCCAGTATTTGCGGCAGGGCATTGATGGCCGTCTGTATTGGGTCCAGATTCTGCTCAACGACGACTGTACGGTTCACTGCACCGGCAGGGAACAGGTCCTGGAAATCAATCGAAACGGTTTCGCCTGGCTCCAATGTAACGGCTTTTGTCGAGGTCAGATCTGCCACAGATTCCAATACGGGAATCTCGCGCATCTCGCCATCACTGTCGGTAGCAGTAGCGGCCTTGATGCTCACCAGGAGACCCTTTGCACCCTGAGGTGCGTAGAGCGAGGTCGTAATTGTCGAGTCATGCTGTGCGCCAAGGCTTATACGTACATTATTGCGGGAAACGACCTTCTGCGACACAGCATCCTTGACAAGAATCTCGACACGGACTTGCTGAACCCTGTCTGTCGTATTTTCTATAGTTGACGAGAACGAGAACTCATCCCCCTCGCGTACGAAACGCGGCAGGTGCAGTTCTGCCATCAGGCTCTTCTGCGCAACCAACTTGCTGTCCAGCTTTCCATAACACATGTCGCTGGTATGTGCAAAGCCCAGTATATGCCATGTGGTCAGGCTCTGCGGCAAACGGAACGACAATGCCACACGTCCCTCGCCGTCGGTCATCAAGCCTGGCTGGAATGTTGCCGTCTCGCTGAAATCGCTGCGCATGGCGACACCGTCGAGGGAAGCGGTCTCGGATTCATCCGACGATGCTCCGTCTGCCTTTACACCTGCTACAGGACGCGCCAGTGCCCCGTCAGCAGACTTGGCCGAGGTCCCGCGGACCCTGATAGAGGAAACCTCCCTGAGACTCATATTCTTAACCGGAGCAGATGCACGGGCATAGCCCACTACAAGCAGCCTGTTGTTGAAAAGACTCTCGTCCAACGAGGTGAAACTGTACTGCGGATATTCGTAGTATTTGACGTCAAAATGCTGGAAATACATCCACCCATGAGGCTGGAATCCATAGCCATAACGCATGGGAGCGTATGGGATATAGTGCGACAGGATATACCGCTTGTCGAACGAATTGGGAGCCAATGCATCCAGCGAAGCATCGTAGACGGTCATCAGCAGGCTTGACTTGACTGCACTGCCGTTCAAGTGACTAACCCTCAATGTCCATTGCTGCAGCTCGCCCGGCTGGGTATGGTCACGGAAAGTATCCCAATGCAGGGACAGGCGCTTTTCAGGCATACGCCTCCATAGCTTTATTTCCCTGTACTCCACTATTCCGTCCAGGACATAGGAAGCCGACAGCCTCAATCCGTCGCCATATTCACTGAGATACGGAATCTGCAGCGTGCTGAGCGTATCACTTGTGCTGATTACCGTATCAATAACCATCTTGTTGGCTGTGAAGCCCATCAGATAGATATGGCGCATACGCCCGGCCTTGCCACGGAACTCGAGAACGGCAGGTACATCTGTCTCGAATGTATCTACAGGAACCTCGAGCCATTTCTTGGCAACAGCATTTGTCTCCTGCGGAGGATCGGGGAAAAGACGTACCGAGGAGCTTGCCGTCTGCTCCTCGCCGGAAGGAGAGACTACGCGCACGGAAACCAGCATTGTCGGGAAATACTTGAATTCACCGGTTTCTTCCTGACGTGGTATCCTGATGGTGAACTTGCCGTCTGCATCCGTGTAGGTGGTATCGAGGGGAATGTCATTCGTGCTGCGGCGATGCCACCACAAGCAACCCTGACGGCGCACAAAGCCCGTGACACGGCCCTCGCGCAACGGGGTTCCGTTGTATTTCATAGCACGACCTGTAGCTACAAGCGTATCTGCCTCAAATGAAACGTAGAACTCCGGCCTCTTGTACTCCTCGACGCGTATTACATCTGCGCTGTTGTTTATCTTCACCATGTAAGTGCCCAGGCGAGTTTCCTGTGGTATCTTGAACGTAACGGCGACATTGCCCATGCTGTCCGTCTCTGCCCACTTGGAATCCAGCGCCTTGCCCTCAGCGTCCACGAGCGATGCGGAAACCCTCTGTCCGACAACGACACGGGCATCCCAATGCTTGCGCTCGTAAATGACGGCAGCGGCCTTGACCTCCTGTCCAGGCCTGTAGATCTTGCGATCGGTAAAGATTTCCGTAATCGTATTGTACTTATCCGACGGAACCGTATAACCGTATGACTTGTAATATGTGACTGCAGGTAGCAGGCTGTCTGCTCCCAAAACGACACGGGCAGTGCGATTCTTCTCGTCCAGAATGACCTGAGCCTCGGGGATACGCACACCCGTCTTGGCATCAACGGCAATAACCCTGATCTGCTTGTCCGGCATTTCCTGTACCAACATCTGCAAACGCGACACGGTAAACTTTATCTCCAATGCCTTGGTACGGCTGCGAAGCCTGGTCTTCGTCGTACCCCGGACCTTCATTACATAGAGTCCTGGGGCGGACGGCGCAAATAGAGTGTCGCGCGATACCAGGCGGCCCTTGGCATTGTATATTCCAAAGGTCATATCCTGGATATTCTTCCTGCCTATTTCCAGGCGCAGGGAATCACCAGGATAATATATCTGCGACATACGTACATACAGCTGAGGTGCGATTTTGCTTATAGAATCGTTCAGTTGCTGCAGGCGCTTCAACTCGCGTGCAATACGCTGCGGTTTGGTATTGCCGCGTGCCGCACAGAAATTAATAAGCGAATCCTCGCTCATATATACAGAATCCGGCATACACTCGCGTGCAGTAAGCCATACTACATACAATACGCTGGAATTGTACACTGCCTCGTCGGAACCGCGCTTTACCACCGGCAACCAGTCACGTGTACGTGCCCTGTAGAGGGCCTCGGGATCGCTCAAGGCCTCTCGCAGCAACTCGGCAGTACGTGCCCTCCACTTGTCCCTGACACCGTTGTACTGGTTCTGGTGATACATCCTGGCAAGACATACGTCGTACAGGGCACGACGCACACCATCCGTAGCCAGGCGCTTCTCCTCCAGCAGACGGATGTCATATTCCACACTATCGGGAGAAAGTTGCTCGCGTTCGACAAACATGCGCAAGATCCTTGCCAAATCATCCTCGCGTGCCGATACAGCAAAAGGTACGGCACATAGCAGAATAAGAAACAACAACTTTTTCATATCCCGAATAGTCTTATTTAGTTTTTACTTAGCAGCTAAAACCTCGATTTCAACGAGGGCACCCTTTGGCAGATCCTTTACGGCAACTGCCGAGCGGGCAGGATAAGGTTCCTGGAAGAATGTGGCATAAACCTCGTTCATTGCAGCAAAATCTGCAATGTCTGCCAGATATACAGTAGTCTTGACTACGTGAGCCATGTCTGTACCTGCCTGCTGCAGAATTGCCGAAGCGTTCTTCAGGCTCTGCTGTGTCTGCTCCTTGATACCGCCGGGCACAAAAGCACCTGTAGCAGGATCGATGGGTATCTGACCGCTGGCATAAACGAAACCGTTGACCTCTATAGCCTGGCTGTATGGACCTATAGCTGCAGGCGCGTTCTTTGTTGCTATTGCTTTCATAATATGTTAAAGTTTTTTATTTGATTATTTCATATCAGTTTAAAATCAGCATCCTTCAGAGCCTGTCGTATCTGCTCTATATGCTCGGTATTGCGCGTCTCTACCTTGAGTGTCAGCTGGCAGTCGGTCACACGTTCCGAGTCATCATTACGCTCGTGACGGACGTTGACCACGTTACCGCCTATCGAAGCAATAATGTTGCTCACTGCCACCAGCTGTCCGGGCTTGTCCTCCAGTTCCAGAGTCAATGTGCAGATACGGCCGCCCTGAACCAAACCCCGGTTTATAACGCGGTTAAGTATCGTCACATCAACATTGCCGCCGCTCACTACACATATCGCCTTGCGACCCTTCACGGGAACCTTGTTGAACATGGCAGCTGCCACGCTTACGGCACCCGCACCTTCGGCGACCATCTTCTGCTGCTCGATCAGTGCCAGGATAGCAGCGCATATCTCGTCCTCGGTGACAGTAACGACACCGTCCAGATAACGGCTGCATATATCGTAAGTCAGGCTACCGGGCTTCTTGACGGCGATACCGTCGGCAATAGTGTTCACGCTGTCCAGAGCCATAACAGTCTTGTTGCGGATGCTGTTGAACATGCTGGGAGCACCTGCTGCCTGAACACCCCATACCTCGACCTTGGGATTCAGGCTCTTGATGGCATATACTATACCGCTTGCGAGACCGCCGCCTCCGATAGGTACGACGACTACATCAACATCAGGCAGCTGATCCAGGAGTTCCAGACCTATGGTGCCCTGACCTGCTATGACATTCTCGTCATCAAAGGGATGGACAAATGCATATCCCATCTCGTCGCGCAGTTCCAAAGCACGCCTGTAGGCATCATCGTACACACCGGGTACCAGACATATCTCTGCACCGTAGCGGCGCGTAGCCTCGACCTTGCTGATGGGAGCTCCCTCGGGCAGGCATATTATGGACTTGACACCGGCTTGCGTAGCACCCAAGGCTACGCCCTGGGCATGGTTGCCTGCCGAACAGGCCACTACGCCGCGTTTCTTCTCCTCGGGCGTAAGCTGTGATATACGGTAATAGGCACCTCGTACCTTGAAGGAGCCCGTCAACTGCAGACATTCGGGCTTGAGCCAGATGTCGGCTTCGGGATTCAGGCGCGACGCCGGAATCAGGTTGGTTGTACGGATAACCTTGTTCAGTACATACCGGGCCTTGTAGATATCATCTAATGTCATGAAATCAAATACTCTTCAGCACTGCCTGCATGAATACCCAGAACTTTTCTACACTCGCAATGTTGCAGCGCTCGTCAGGTGTGTGAGGACTGCGCAGGGTCGGACCGAAGCTGACCAGATCCATCTCGGGATATACAGCACCTATCAGGCTGCACTCAAGACCTGCGTGACAAACCTCGACTTTGGCATCCTCCTGGAAGCACTCCCTGTATACCTTTACCATCTTGGCAACTATCGGGCTGTCGAAATTAGGCTGCCATGAACCGTAGTGGCCTCCGAACTCGACCTTCATGCCTATCATGCCGAATGTGCACTCCATCATTTCCTGAATATACTCCAGCTGCGTATCGCAACTGCTGCGCGCCAGAATCAGTACCTCGGCATTACCGCCACCTATCTTGATGATGGCCAGGTTCGAACTTGTCTCGACAACAGAAGGGATGCTCGGGATGAAGCGCAGCACTCCGTTATGGCAGGCCATTATAGCACTTATCAGGTTGTCCTGTATCTCCTCGGGAACCTGCATCTTGGGAACGTCACACTCCTCGACCGAAATGGTAATATCCTCCTCGACGCCACGGTACTCGGCACGGAAGGTCTCCAGGCAGTATGCTGCCAGTTCCTTCAGGTCCTCGACATTCTCCTTGGGCAATGTCAGCACGACGTCGGCAGTACGCGGTATTGCATTACGCATATTGCCGCCCTGCCAGCTGGCAAGACGTGCGTCATCGTCCTGGATAGCCTGACGTACCAGACGTGCCATAAGCTTGTTGGCATTGCCACGCCCCTCGTTAATCTCCAGGCCGCTGTGACCGCCACGCAGTCCCTCGATGCGAATCTTGACGGCAACATCCTCGCTGTCGGTCTCAACCTCCTTGTACTGCATCGAAGCAGTGATATTGATACCGCCGGCACTGCCTATCACGAACTCGCCCATCGTCTCGTTGTCGATATTCAGCAGGATATCACCCTTCAAGGTATCAGCAGCCAAATGGTTAACGCCGTACATGCAAGTCTCCTCGTCTGCAGTAATCAATGCCTCCAGCGGGCCATGCTCCAGAGTCTTGGACTCCATGACAGCCATGATAACAGCCACACCGATACCGTCATCAGCACCCAGTGTAGTGCCCTTGGCCTTCACCCACTCACCGTCAATCCATGTCTGGATGGGATCTGTCTCGAAATTATGCTCTACCTCGTCCAGCTTCTGCGGCACCATATCCATGTGAGCCTGCAGAACGGCTGTCTTGCTGTTTTCGTGACCGGGAGTTGCAGCCTTGCGCATTACGATGTTCTCGCCGCCGTCCTTGAATGCCTCGATACCACGCTCGGCAGCCCAGTCAAGCAGGAATTTCTGTACCTTTTCCAGATGTCCGCTCGGACGTGGAACCTGTGTCAGCAGATAAAAGTTCTGCCAAATCTCTTTTGGGTTAAGTTCGTTGATTGTCATTTCAATTATATATTTTTGATTATGAATTATCAATTATCAATTATGAATTGATCTTAGTTCTTCCCAATGCCGCCAGTGACCAAAGTCCCAGCAGTGCAACCAACAGGGTCTGCAATGTATGTACCACAAATGCAAATATAGCCGCATCGTTTCCTGCAACGCCATACAGCACCAGCACAGTCTTTACCGCGAAATGCCAGGGTCCTGCGCCATTGGGTGTAGGCACCAGCACGGCAAAACAGCCTGCCACGAAAGCAACCAGCGCACACATAGGACCCAGGTTAGCCGTGTAGTCAAAACATTGGAATGCGACATAGAAATGCAGGTAGTAGGACAGCCATATTCCCACGCTGTATGCCAGGAACAGGAACGGGCTCCTGACATTGCGAACGCTCAACATGCCGGCGGCGAAGCCACGGAACTTGGTCGTAAGCTTGCCAAACAGATGCACCCTGCGCATCAATACCACAGCCATACCGGCTGCCAGCATGCCGCTCAACAATGTAACCAGATAGCCCGTAGTAGTAAACCCAGCCATTATGCTGCCAAGCGACAGGCCTGTCCTGTCCATAAACTGCATGAACACGGGTATCTGCAACAACAATGTAACCAGCGAGAACAGAGCTACCATAGCCATGTCTATCACACGCTCGGTAACCACACTGCCAACCAGCTTGCTGAAATCCACACCATCGTATTTCTTTACCACGCCACAGCGCAACACCTCACCGCTGCGCGGAATTGCCAGAGAACTGCCATACGACAGGAAAATACTGTTTATCAGGACTCCAGTTCGCGGTTTGTACCCCAGCGGATTAAGCACCTGCTTCCACCTCAAGGCACGAAAAACCTGAGCCGACACGCCAAAGGGCATACTCAGCAATATCCACGTCCAGCACCGGCGGCTCTCCATAGCCTCCAGTATCTGGTTCCAGTCAATCCTGCGATACATCCACCACATTATTGCAGCGGCAATCAATACAGGCAGACCTATCCTGAATATATTGCTAATGATACGTTTCACAGACTATAAATCATGTTATAGGCGCAAAGATACAAAAAACAAAGTGCCGACCCAAACTTTAGCCCCTTAACTCCTTAACTTTTTAATCTTTTAACCCTTTAAACACTTAAACTCTTAAACCTTTAAACTTTTTTATTCCAATCTGACAAATACCGGATAGTGGTCGGATGGTAGGCGGCGTTCCTGGTCAGTCCAGTAGCAGTCGGTCAGTATGCCGTACCGCATAACATGGAAGCTGGGCGAGACGAAGATATGGTCGATGCGGCTGTCCGTCTTATTACCGGGTTTGAAGGCATTGTACGTTCCATTCTCGGCAAAACGGATTATGCTGTGCTCATAACTGTCTTTCAGCAAACCGCTTGATGTGAAAATGCTGTATATCTCGTCCTTCTGGTCAACGTTAAAGTCACCCGTGAGGATAACTGGCGCACCCTTTGCAATCTCCTTGATACGGTTCACCACCAGTTTGGCACTCTCCCTACGGGCAACAATGCCCACATGATCCATATGCAGATTGAAGAAATAGAATGTCTTTTTCCATCTCTTGCTGCGGAACTTGCCCCAAGTACAAATGCGCGTACAGGCGGCATCCCATCCCAAGCCTGGCTTGTCGGGTGTTTCGGAAAGCCAGAAGTGCCCCTGTTGCAACAACCTGATGGTTTTCCGGTCGTAAAAGATGACGGTGTGTTCTCCCTTTCTCTTGCCGTCGTCACGTCCTACACCTATGTAGTCATAGTCAGTAAGCAGGGCTTTCATATCGTCCAGCTGTTCGGCCAGAACCTCCTGGGTACCTAAGACATCGGGGTGCTGGAAGTTGATTTGTGCGCAAACCACCGGGCAACGTTGTTTCCATCCGTTGCCTTTCTTGTAGTCGCCTTGGTTCTCATAACGGATATTATATGTTCCCACATAAAGCCCCTGCCCCTGGACAGCCAGGCATAACAGTGCCACAAGTGCAAACAATCTGGTTTTCAATGCACAATTCATAACTATTCCCTTTCCATCTTGATGTCCGACAGCTCGACTTCGCCTTCGGACAAGTTGACGGCTGCCGTAAAGGTAGGCATATCGTCATAGTGAAGAATCAGACCGACTACAAATTTCACTCCAGGAGTTATACACACCCTCGGTTGCTTGCCGCCAAGGTCATAGCGTATCTGCTCACCCACCCACACGGCAACATTGTCAAATCCACCCATATCCGTAACAGTATTGGTTACGGTAGTTATAGGCGCATCATCCAGATACAACGTAATCTGTTCTCCGTCTATTGTATATCCCAGCCTCTGACAGAAAGCCTGCTGAACATCATACGGATCAACGCTTGCCGCAACATAGGCGCTGTCTCCCTTGTATCCAACCTGGCAAAGCTGTTCGACATGCACACCGGTTCCGTGCATAACGACGGCTGTCGTCCATTGATCTCCCTTTAATCCGGACAAATCTGGCGAAGGAATACCAGTCACGGGCTCCTCCAACGTCCCGCGCACCTCCTTTACCTCCGTACTCTTTCCTGTACAAGACATCGCAAACAAGCACAGTACTGCCAAGAATAACGGCATCACAAACTTTTTATTCAATGCGTAATTCATACTTCACAATGCATAATTATAACGGCCAACTGTCTATATTGTAGTTTTGCAGGTCAAAGATATAGAAATAACTGGAATTTTAGGTGGTTTTTGTAAATTTTGGACTAATGGCAAATGCCTTTTCAAAAAGAAATAGTACTTTTACGAAGCAATCCGAAAGGAAAGCACTATCTTATTGGTTATGAATTACTGACTAATGCGTATGGTTACATAACAGACATAAGGACATATAGGATGAACATCCACTTTTGATTCTTGTTGTTCGATAATTGGGGAATTAGAGACAAATTGCAAGAACTAAAGTAGATAGTTCACGCTGGTTGGCGTGGGCATTTACTCGTTTAAGCAATTTAGGTTATCCCCAATACCTCGAACAACGTAGACGAAGTAAATTGTCCACGTTTTTCTTTTTGTTTAAATATAAAAACTACAGAAGTTGCGCCCGACACGGATATAGGGATAGACAAATGAAAAATCTATTAGTCTCTCTTCTGCTCTTTTTTGTAGCAGTATCTTCTTATGGTCAGACCAAGCATTTATCCATTATGGGAATACCCATTACAGGAAACATTGCCACATTCCAACAGAAACTGGTAGCCAAAAGTTATCGTGTGGACGCGGCAGCGAACAAGGATCTGCCTGTAGGGCAAAGGGCATTTAAGGGGAAATTCTCAGGACATGATTGCTCCTTGATAGCCTATTATTTCCAAGAAACGAAGATTGTTCATAAAGTCAGAGTGTCTATTGACTTTCCTAAATATGCGGATGCAGACAATGCTTATAATGAGTTCAAGAAGAATCTCTTGATGAAATATAAAAACACTGACCTAAAGAAAGGGCGTAATAATGGACGTGAGTTTATACGTGTAGCTGTTTTTGACGACAATGACATTCCTCTCGGAGTTATTGATTTGTTTGTTGGCGAAGGAGAGGGCGATTACGAAAGTGAGCTGGTAATAGGCTATAAGGATATAAGTTCTATACAGGCTGACATACAAAACCAGAATGACCTCTAAGTTGCAAATAAAAACACCAGATTCAACTTTATTATGAAACAAGCCCTTATATTTTTGACATTCATGCTGAGTCTCGCGAGTCATGCACAGACTGAGGAAGCTGTTTTAATGCATCCCTTCGAGCAATTGGACGACGAGATAATGGAGCGTTACCTTGTTACATTTGGTGCGAAGGGAGGCTCATGGCCGCTCTATCGCAACCCTCCACAAGAAGGCAGCATGGATTACGTCAACGTTCTGTCATCAAGTTATGTCTGCTACATTGATGAGAAAAAGGACTATTATATTGGTACTTATCTTGGCAAGGTTGTGTATATCCCCAAGAACAAAGCAATTTTGAATGCAGATTTTTCAAAGGCTACAGAGCAGGATATGTCGTTTATCCGTATGGCCTCGGCAGCAAAGGGTTATAAACTTAGGTATAATTTTTTACGCAAGATTGGGGGAGCGTTAGAAAACAAATTCATCCTTCTCAGCCCAGGAGCAGAAGAAGAATCCTTGATGTCACCTCACAAGAATTTTAATTTTAAAATTATAAACAACTATCCCAAAAGAATAAATAAGGTGTGGCTGGAGATTACAGGAAAAGATATTGATCAGAATGTCTTATATAGCCCCAAATACAAGGCCAAGACATTTAAAATATCTGTAGGGCCAATAAACGCAGGCGAAGAATGTTCATACAGTTTTAATCGTGTCTGGCATTCAACAGATTGGGTATTGGTTGAAATTAATTCAATAAGCCTTGTATTCGAAGATGGTACTGGTAAGAGAATCGCCAATCCTAAAGATTGTATCTTGGAATCACTGTATGAATCAAATCTACGTGAATACCAGAAATTCCAAAACTACGCAGAATGTGACAAGTTGCTCTATGAAGAATATCGTGTAAAAGATGACAAATAATAAGAAAAAACTGATAAAGAAAGTCACCCTGGGCATAGTCCTTATAGCAGCGATTTCCTCAATGGGATATTACGCATATCTCAATGTGTTCAACAACCAATACGAACTGACATACGAGATACAGAAAAACAAGAACTGGGAGCCGTCTTTACGAAGCTACAAGTTCTTGGCTCGAAATGATTCAATAGCCGCTGAAGAAGCGGTTGATTGGCTGGTGTATCAATTCATCTTCGACAACCCAGAATTAGAGAAGAGCAAATACCGCTATCAGTATAAACATCTTAGACTGGACAACAAAACCAAGGATGCACATGTTCGTGTTCCTGTCAGTCTTGTTAGGAATACACTTTTGAAAGGGCATTCCAGCAAATACGCAAAATTTGACGAACGTGATGTAGATTGGCTTATGTTCACAGATACCATACCATATTTTAACTACGACATGTCTGTATGGCTTGATAATCCCTATGAGGAAAGACGCCTAAGATTCATAGCAGACAATGATTATGAAGCTGTCAACATTGCTATAGACACTGTCGCATATTACATTTCGCGTAATTGGTACTATGCCAACAGGCCAATTGATGACATTTTGGTCATCAACAACTTTACGCTGAATTTTGTACACACATGGGAATCTAATGTCCACTATCGGATTGCTAATTCACCATATTGCGAAGGACTTAATTTAAGAAGATACTCTGTTAGGTATAGGGGGCTGATAGATGAATAGGAAACAAGACAACTGTTCTTTGGGCTAATCATATGAACCCAGAGACCACTTCTTGCGATAGGGTAAGCGGAAAACTATTATCTCTCCTTTAAAACTCTGACGGAACGACAAAAAATATCCTAGTGAAATAGTCCAAAGAAACCAATGACACAAGCAACGGGGAGCAAGCCGCTCCCCGTTGCAATCTCATCACACAAATTTTGAGCCGATACGGACTCCATTGAGTTCCTTGGTTCCCTCTCTTACTTCCTCGATGATTTCCTGACAGCGGGAACGGGTGATATGGATATTGGCACCTACGGTTATCATGTCTTCGTCAGTGGGAAGTCCCTTGAAATTGACAGTAGAAGCATGCTCGCCCAAAGTGTTATCGTTTGTCAGGTCGTAGGCAGGTGCCAAGGTCCATTTACCATCACGACAGATAAAACTGAAGTTGCGGGCGTGGTCATCGAAGTTGCGGGCATAGACATTGAAAGCCATACGGCGGAACTGCTGTTCCACTTCTGCTGGCGACTGCGTAAGAAACCCTGTCAGCTGTAGCAGGCTATGATAATCCATCTTGGGAGGTCTGATAGGTTCGTTCAGCAGGCCGCTAGCTGTCGCAACATGCAATCGATTGCCATCCTCAATATCAAAACGACGACTGGCGAAATACTTTCCATCTATCAGCTTGAAGTCAGGCACAATGATGCCACACTGACGCGCCACCTTATTATATTGATACTCTATCTCTCCGATATTCTTGGGGTCGTAGCTGTGGCGGAACTTTACGAGCCAATGACCTTCCGCATCCGTGTATATACATTTGGGACGCACGCCACCAGAGTTGCCGCTACGATAGAAGAGGACATCGGCATTATCCTCCGACTTTTCCGACAGCACTTCGAGTGCCATCTGTTGCATCTCGTCAAACGATCCCTGCCAGTCGCTCTGCGGCATTGTAGTTTCTGGTTCATAGCACAAAGCACCCATGCCCGAACTGCCTACAAGACTCAGTCGCTGAACTGGTGTGAGAGCACCATAGTTAACCCCCGACTTGTTAAGCACTTTACGCAGCAGATACTCGCCATATCCCCCCGGCAGACTATCCTCGAATACGCCAAAGTTACCGTTGAATGGTGAATAATCGGCTGTTACGATACCCGTTTTCAGAGGTAGCTTCAGAGGCGAAATCGAGAAGCCGTCGGCTACCCAATCCTTGTAGTACTCAAACTGGCAGACATGCCGGTTATTCATAGACAGCGTTCCTACTTTCCTGCCATGATAGATTACACTAATTGATTGTACATCCTGTATCATATACCGCGCTTTCTGGTTTTGTTCTTCTGTATCTCCAGCAGTTCTTCCATCGTGTCGTACTTCGGCTCGGAAAGTAGCTGTATAATATCCTCCGAATACCCCAGCGCCTTGGCCAGTTTGACATACGATTCCAGGGAAATGGAGTGCTTCAGTTCGAAGCGCTGTATGCTGGACGCAGGCACACCGCTCATCTCTGAAAGGGTCTTAGTAGAGATTTTCTTCTCTAATCTGCGCGCCTTCAGGTTCTCTGCCAATCTCTGCATCGTCACCTGTAGCGGATAGGGGTCAAAAATATATCTGTTCTGCATCATATATTATGCGTAAAAACTGCATTTGCGATTTAATACATCAAATATTATGTGCAAAGATACAAGAAAAACTCCTAACTGCCAAACTATTCCATGATTATTTGTGCGTAATCTTGAAATGGTCGGGCAATATATTTGCGACAAATTTGTATATTTGTACCTGAGAGATAAATGTTACGGAATAAAAATCAGAATTGTCTGCTATGAATTTTTTAGAACTTGTAAAGAACAGATACAGTTGCAGGGGCTATAAGTCCCTTGACGTAGATAAGGAGAAGTTGGACTATATCCTGGAGTGTGTTCGTTTTGCACCCTCGGCAGTCAACAAGCAGCCCTGGCGATTCCACATTGTCAGCAACGAGGAGGAAAAGGCAAAGTTACAGCAGTGCTATAACCGCGACTGGATCAAGACGGCACCTATGTATATCATAGCATCCATTTTGCATGATGAGGAATGGGTAAGATTCGACGGAAAACGTCACGGCAACATTGACATTGCCATTGCCGTTGAACATCTATGCCTGGCTGCTACTGAGCAGGGCATGGCTACCTGTTGGGTATGTAACTTCGATGCAGCAATGTGTAAGGAACTGTTCGCACTGCCAGAAAACGAGGAACCCGCAGTGATTATTCCATTGGGCTATGCTGCTGACGAGCTGAAGCCAAAGAATCGTAAGGCCATTGGTGAAATCGTTAAGTGATATCTATTTACATACTCCCTATTGCTGTTTCTTCAGCCTCCAGACATAGGATTTTTCTGTGGAGTAATATTTTTCGTGATTTCATGCTCATAAATGTTGTATCCTGCGTATCTTTGCCGTGGAGAAAGCAAGATATCGGTATGAACAGAATTATACTGCTTGTATGTATGTTGGTGGGTTGCATTGCAGAATGCCGTGCCCAATCAATGAATTACATTTGCTGTGAGTCGGATTCGGCAAAGGTGTGTGATCTGCTGCAAGCCGATGCCGGCGCTAATCCTGTGTTGTTCTATGCGCGCAGACTTACAGGTATTCCCTACGTAGGACATACACTGGAGGGAAATGAGCCGGAGCGCCTGGTGATAAACCTGCACCAGCTGGACTGTACAACGCTGGTAGAAACCGTGCTGGCGCTGGCCAGAACACATGCCGGGGGCAGAACAGCCCTGCAGGACTATGCCATGAACCTGGCAGACCTGCGCTACCGCGGCGGGCAGATGAACGGATATACATCACGCCTGCATTATTTTGACTGGTGGATAAATGACAACATACGGCGTGGAAATGTGGTGGAAGTGAGCGATACAAAGCAATGTACTGCGACTTTTCGCGTTGACAACCATTACATGACCCGGCATCCTGATGCATACGAACACCTGAAAGGACGCCCCGAACGCATCGACAGCATCCGCATGTTGGAGGAAGCCGGTAACGGCGGCACCTTCCACTACCTGCCCAAGCATAAGACACTACTGAGCAAGTCACACCTGGGCTTCATCCATGACGGTGACGTGATTGCCATAGTGACCAGCAAGGACGGACTGGACTATGCCCACCTGGGCTTCGCCGTATGGGGCAAGGACGGCAAACTGCACCTGCTGAACGCATCAAGCATCCACAAAAAGGTAGTCGAGGAACCGAAGACAATCCATCAGTACCTGAAGGAACACCCATCCTTCCTTGGTATCAGAGTCCTGCGCTTGTCTTTTTCAGTCTACCCTCCAGTTCCTACGTCGGCTTGGTCCTCCTGTGAATGAACAGGCGGACATGGAAGAGAGAAATTGGATGTCTGGCCAGAAGTGCTTGATGATTTCATTCTTTAGCTGGGGAATATCTATCCGTTTCTCATCATCCACAAAGGACCACCACACAAAAACCTCCCTTTCCTCTGGCCCGAATTTCCTCTTCTCTATGGTAAAGCCCTGCCGGAAGTCACCCGTGTTTTGTGTGGTCAAATCGACGCCCATCTCCTCCACACTGGTTTTCCGGGTTTGCTCCACCACATAGTCGCGAACAAGTTCGAGGTCTTCCGGACGTTCGGTGGTAGTGTAGTATTCCACTATATGAAACAGAGAATTTCTCATCAGATAAGGGTCTATGGATTTAATTCAACACATCCAATTCTACAGTCAGATTTCCGAAACGCTTGCGCAGAGCGTATAACAGAGGATCGCAATTATCGGACTCAACAGTGATGACGAGTCGGTCTTGGGCCGTGCGTTCCACATTCAGCAAGTTGCCGCGATAGAACTCCGAGTCGCTGCCTACAAGCGCTTTTATCAATGCACGTTGTGGCAAGAAGAGTCCCAATCCATCTTCCTTATTCTCTGGAATACCATAGCGTTTACATAGGTCACAGATCAGTTCCTGTACATCATTGAGAGATTCGGCTGTGCCTGTGAGTACATATTCCCATGTGCCGGGATTGGGTTCGCCCGGGTCTTCGATGTCTTTCCATTCATCCTTATATTGGATGTCGCCGGAAATGTCGTAGTATTGATTTGCTTTTGCCCGGTCTATGAATATGCCCTGTGCCTCATCGCCCCATTTGTATTTCTGATAGAGGGCGTATGCAGCCCAGCGGTTGCCTTTATCACAAAGAGTTTGTAAGGTTGGAACATCATGGATGGATTCGGCGTATGCCTCATCGCCGCGCCGTACGCGTTCCAGATAAATCTTGTCAGCTATTCTGGTATCGTAAAATGATGTTTCTACCTGAAAGCTTGCAAGATCCTCGTCGCTGAGGCTCGCTACATCGTCGGCAATCTCTTCTATGAACTGGCGTTCCTCATCAGTGATTTCCATTTCTATCAGTTCATGGCGTTCGATAGGCTCATCCTGACACGTTTCTTCGTTTTTAAAATGCTCTACCCATGTGCGATAATGATGTTCGAGCATTGTGCTTAGTTTTTCAAGTCTTATATCCATATTATGTGTTTTATTGCGTTTTGTCTCATTTGACTGTAAGGCTTGTAGGATTCGTTGACGGATTACAGGAACGGCATAACGGATGAAATTGATGTCGCTTGTAGGGTCATATTTCACAATAGCCTCCCTTAATCCCTCGTTTCCTATAGAGAGCAGTTCCTCAAATGTCAGCCCATGATTCTGGTATTGATTAGCTAAGCCGATTACCAACCGTTTGTAGCACGTTTCCTTAAGATATTCATCTGATCTGACTACCTTCAAATATTCCAGCACACTTGCCCAATCTGGAAATTCCCCGGTACCGAACTGAATCCATTTTCCGGCAAACTCACTGGCACCATTCTTTCCACGGTCATCTATTAGGTAGTCGCCCTGACACAGGTCTTTTCGATGGGTGATGACCAGTCTCTTATGGAAAACATCGTCAAGATACTTTGTCACCCATTCTACCTTGTCAGACCATGCTGACGGGTTCCTCCAAGGAGCGGTAGAGAGGATGAACAGGTCGTAATGCTTCTGCAGTTCGTTTACAGCTTCTATTGCCCCTGGCATAGGCTTCATCTTGACGAATATGCCCGGAATCTCATCCAACCGACCGGCATACTCTTCTTTCATTTCCTCACTCATCTGGTCGATTCCCGATTGGAAATCCACCAGTACATTGTCCATATCAATAAATATACGTTTCATGTTTTCAATATAGATCTTCAGTGAAGAAAATTCAAAAAGGAAGCCTATATTATGCTTTTCATTTCGTCGAGTTCCTTCTTTATCTCGTCCATCTTTTTGAAGATACCTTCGATTTTCTCGCGCAGTAATTCTTCTCTTGTCGGAGATTTGATGTTCTTGTTAAGTGTTAACGGCATCCTTATTATTGGGTTAGTTAATTAAAAAGGAAAGATGTTTCAACAATTCTGTTTGAGGTTTCTCCGCTTTTGTGCTATTTATGACCCCGGTAACAGCTTTGTCCAACTGAGAAATAACATCCTTGCACGCGATTATTATATCCTCGTAGAACTTTTTACGGGCAGCCTTGTCATTCACTTTGCATTTGATGCCACAAACGTTGCCGGACAGGTCAAAGACTGCTGTCTTGCCGTGGTTTTCAGCTTTTATTTTGTGATATTGGTCTAATGTTCCGGCAGGAAGGTGATCTACTTTGGCAGAGAATGTCTTGAACATGCCTGTATCCATGAACTCTTTGGTCAAACCTACGAGAGAGAGTGAAGGAATGGAATATTTGCGCGTGTCCATTGCTGCCCACAACTTCTTGTAAAGAAATATGAATGAAGGTGTAAAATGAAGCTCCCATTCGCCATCAACATCACCACTGAAGATGGCCACGGCCCTCTTCTCAAGTTCTTTGCGCAAGGATTTCCGCACATTCTCGGGAACATCCATGTTGTTCTCATCATCAAAGGCATTGAGCAAAGCATCATACTTCACTGTATCGTCGTTTCCAGCAAGACTCTCGACAAACGCTTTCACTACATCTGATTCCTCGTCAGCCAGCAGTTGTTTCAGAAAAGCGATGTACTGCTGCAAACCAGCAATCATCATACCGTCTTCTGCATAGGGGACGTTTGGCATCACATACTCTTCTAACCAAGGCAGAATGTCATCGGCATAATTTATAGCGCAGTATTTGACTGATTCCTGCAAAGCTGCAGGCAGGCTGTCCTCTGTCGGTTTCTTGGAACCGTCTGCAGTAAGATATACTACATAGGTATCTTTCGTCACAACAGGATTAGCATACCACGTGTTAAACTCCTGGGCCTTAATCCCGTTCACGGTTGCTATGTACCGGGCCAGTTGCTGTTCCGTGTCAGCAGCACCGTATATTTTATTCTCAATGATTATATATTTGTCATCATATTGGAGATACAAATCGAGGAACCCTGTATCTTTTGGACCAATAGCAGCCTCCTGTTCCTTAATCTTAACAGCTCCCTGTGGTGCAGGCAAACCCATTCTGTTCAAAAAGGATTCCAAAAACTGAAAATTGTTATATTCCAACAAATACTTCAGCACCTTGGTGTTGGCATTCTCATTGGCATTTGCCAAATCAAACAGCAAGAACTTCCCATTCTTTGATTCATACTCCTTGTGGAAATCTGCAACCAGATTAGAAGTTGAGTTTACATTACCTGTGTTTGTTTCCTTGTTTAACATAGTCATAGATATTTTAATTTAATGAAATCTCTTTTTCGTCCTAATAATATATATATTGTTTTTTATTATTAAAGTCCTACGTTTGTCATCTATATCTATACCTTAACTCCTATACACCTCCTCTCTTCCTTCTTTGTACCTCCTTTGTACCTTATATCCTTGGCCGCTATATGCCCGCTATATGCCCGGTACTTGTTCGGTCTTACACCGAACATATACTGGACATGTACTGGACATATACTGGACAACTACCGGACATGTGTACTAGGTAAGTGGGAGTTACTCCCTTGTTGAGTGCTTGTTACGTAGGAGATGCATTGCAAAATAATAAAGATTACACGTATATGTTTATGGCATATCTATGGCAAATGGTACATTGGAACGAAATGCCATAGATGAAAGCAGTAGATAATTATGGCATTTCGCAAATTTGCCATAACTTTGCATATTGGTAAACCAAGACAGTGATATATTGATGAAGCACGATTTCCTACGTCAGGAACTGGAACGGAAGTTGCAGCAGGAGGTGAGGACTCCGAAGGATTTCCGTCTGCTTTCCGAAAGGATTGCTCAGGAAACGAATACTATAATTAGTGTTGATACGCTGATGCGAATATGGGGATACAAAGGATCTGTGAACACTCGCACTTCAACCCTTGACATCCTGGCACAGTTTCTTGGTTATGAAGATTACGTCAGTTTCCTGAAAGTATTTCCAGACGATGCAGGCCAGAAAGAGGACAGGACGAATGTGTCTGCCTGCGACGGAGGTAAGGTTACTCTTGAACAGGCTGTCATGCCTAAGCATAATTGCAATTGGGTTAAAAGAAACGGCAAATGGCTGACTGCAGCGGTGTGCCTTCTGGCAGTTGCTTGCATTGCTTTGGGTTACATGTATTTCCAATCGAATGAGCCTGCGGGAAATTCTACAGTGGAAAAGCCGGTGCATGGGAAATTCCTGACCTCGATGGACGATATCCGGAACGACCGTCAGTACTATATCCATACTCGCAATGATTTGCGAGGTATCCTGGGCGTGAAGGACAATATGCCCGCCACTACATTCGAAGCTGCCTTGTACTACAGGTGTGACTCTGCTTCGACGTTTGCCCTGCTGAAATACGATGATTATTACTATATCTACAGTGTACAGGACAAGCGCTTCATCAATGTGGTGTTGATGGAGACGGACAAGCCGCTGCTCAAGCAGTATGCCGAAAAGGACTGGTGTGCCTGTGACCTGCACATGAGGGACAGCAGCTTCGTCTTTGATTTCTGGTCTGACCATGCCAGCAATAAAGTCTTTACCTTGAATGTAAACTCTGGTAATGGTCTTATCATTACGGACTATGGAACCATGACCGAGATGTGGGATGACGGCAACCTGTTCTGTATTGAGGATGCGGGGCCGTTTGATCCTGCCGAAGCCCTTGCCATGTTTGGGAACAAGGGTTGAAGGGAATGTTTTTTGCTCCATCTTACCGATAGAATCGGCAAAAATGATTATCTTTGTGCCGGAAACGACTAAAAAAGTGCCATAGATGCGAGAGGTAAAGGCTAAGAAGTTCTTGGGGCAGCATTTTCTGACGGACCTGAGTGTTGCCAGGCGTATTGCGGACACAGTGGATGCCTGCCCTGAAATTCCTGTATTGGAAGTGGGGCCGGGAATGGGTGTTATGACACAGTTTCTGATGCAGAAACCCAGGGAACTGAAGGTGGTGGAATTGGATTACGAGAGCGTGGAGTATCTGCGTAGGAAATATCCTGATTTCGAGGACAATATCATCGAGGATGATTTCCTGAAGATGCACCTGGAGAATGTTTTCGGTGGGCCGTTTGTGCTGACGGGCAACTACCCTTATAACATTTCAAGCCAGATTTTCTTCAAAATGCTGGAGTACAGAGACATAATTCCGTGCTGTACGGGTATGATACAGAAGGAGGTGGCTGAGCGTTTGGCTGCCAAGCCTGGTACGAAGGCTCAGGGTATTATCTCGGTATTGGTGCAGCTGTGGTATGACGTGGAGTATTGCTTTACCGTGCTCCCAACGGTGTTTAACCCGCCCCCGAAGGTGCAGAGTGCAGTGATTATAATGCGCCGCAACGGCAGGCAGGATGCGGGGTGTGACGAGCGGCTGCTGGTGCGTATAGTGAAGCAAAGTTTCCAGCAGCGTCGCAAGATGTTGCGTGGCTCGCTGAGGGGATTGATACCTGAAGGGCATGAATTCGGCTCGCTGAGGCCCGAACAGTTGGGCGTGGAGGACTTTATCCGCCTGACGAATGATATTGACAGGGCGAGAGGGGAGAAAAACTGAGTCAGTTTTTTGAAAAAATATGGGGTATTGGCGTAGAAGTATGTTAAATTTTAATATATTTGTACGCGAAAGTGGTAATTAATCTGAAATATCTATGGTATTGGGATTCCTGATTCTGATTGGCTCGGTTGCCTTGCTGATGTATGGCATGAAGGTGATGAGTGAAGGTCTGCAGAAAATGGCGGGTAGCAAACTGCGTAACGTACTGGCTACGGCTACGACCAACCGTTTTACGGGATTGCTGACGGGTGCTTTCATCACGACAAGCATACAGTCTTCGACGGCAACGACGGTGATGACGGTGAGTTTTGTGAGTGCAGGACTGCTGACTCTGGGTCAGGCCATCTCGGTTATCATGGGTGCGAACATCGGTACTACGGCAACGGCATGGATTATGGTGCTTGGAGGCAGTTTCGACATGCGTATGATGGTGTATGCTGCGATTGTGCTTTCGGTGGGACTGATTTACTCGAGGAAGAATATAAACCTGGGTGAATTTATCATGGGTCTTGCTCTGATGCTGCTGGGACTGACCACGTTGAAGGCGAATGCCGTAGATATGCATCTTGACGAGATTCCCGCAGTAAGGTCCATATTTGACAGTACAAGCCATCTGGGCCCTGGTGACTACGGGACTTATTTCCTGTACCTGCTGATTGGCGGAGTGCTGACATGTGCGGTACAGAGCTCGGCTGCAATCATGGCTATTACGATGACCTTGTGCTCGACAGGTGTCCTGGACATATATGCCGGATTTGCTCTGGTTATGGGCGAGAACATAGGTACTACGATTACGTCTAACGTGGTGGCTATGAGTGCTTCGACCCAGGCTCAGCGCGCTGCACGTGCACACCTGATCTTCAACTTTTTCGGTGTAATTTGGGTTCTGCTTGTGTACAAGTGGTTTGTGAACCTGGTGTGCTGGATGGTGGGATGTGATCCTACAAATGTGGGCGATCCTGTAATATTCAATGCGGTACTGGCTGCTTTCCATACGTCGTTTAACATCTGCAACGTACTGATCCTGATATGGTTCATCAAGCCTATGGAGAAACTGGTATGTATGCTGGTGCCTCAGCGCGAGGGCATGCAGGAGGAGGAAAGTCGCCTGCGCTACATATCTGGTGGTCTGATGAGTACTGCGGAGTTGTCCATCTTCGAGGCTAAGAAGGAGATAAATGTGTTTGTGGAGCGCTGTGCCCGTATGTTCGGAATGGTACAGGATCTGCTGATCACGGAGAAGGGAGAGGACTTCAACAAGTTGTTCTCGCGTATTGAAAAATACGAGAGCATTACGGACAACATGGAGGTGGAGATATGTGACTACCTGACAAAGGTGAGCGAGGGTCGTCTGTCTGCAGAGTCCAAGATTGAGATCCAGCACATGATGCGTGTATGCTCGGAACTGGAGAGCATAGGCGATGCAAACTATAACCTGGCACGTACAATCTCGCGTAAGCGCCAGTATGGGACCGAGCCTTTCACCGAGAAGCAGATGCAGCATATACATAGCATGATGCAACTGACCGAGGATGCTATAAACCAGATGGCTGTGGTCATCGAGCAGGGCGAACACAGGTATGTGGATCTGAACAAGAGTTTCAACACGGAACATGAGATAAATAACTACCGTACTCAGCTGAAGAACCAAAATGTGGTGGATATCAACAACAAGCTGTATGACTACCAGACGGGTGTATTCTACATGGATATCATCAGCGAATGTGAGAAGCTGGGCGACTATGTAATCAATGTTATAGAGGCTTCGGGCCTGAAGGAAAAGCGTAAGGCATGAGAACATACTGGAACACTCAGAATGGTCTGTGTACAATACCTGAATGGACTCCGAACTGCTGGGTACAGGTAACGTGCCCCACGGACGAGGATACGGACTTTCTGGAGAACACTCTGGGAATACCTGATTATTTCCTGGACGATATTGCGGATACTGACGAGCGGCCTCGTTATGACCATGACGAGGGGTGGGCGCTGATAATCCTGCGTATACCTTATGTGAAGGAGGTACGTTCGCGTACTCCGTACACTACGATACCGCTGGGTATTATAATGAAAGGTGAGGTATGCATAACTGTGTGCAACTTTGAAACCAATATGATGATTGATTTCGTGACGTATCAGCAGCGTCGCGGGATTGGTTTCACGGACTCGGTGGATATGGTATTCCGTTTGTTCCTGAGCAGTGCAGTTTGGTACCTGAAGCGCCTGAAGCAGATTTCTGCGCTGATAGATCAGAGCAAGCGTAATCTGGATGCCAAGGTGGACAATGCAGACCTGATTTCGCTGTCTCGCTTGCAGGATTCTCTGACTTATTTCGTGACGAGTATTCGTGGTAACGAGACATTGCTGTCGAAGCTCAAGTTCAAGCTGAAGGTGGATGAACTGGATGCTGACTTGATTGAGGACGTCAACATCGAGTTGAGCCAGGCTCGTGAAACGGCTGGCATATATGCGAACATCCTGGATTCGACAATGGATACGTATGCCAACCTTATTAATAATAATATGTCTCAGGTGATGAAGATGCTGACATCGGTATCACTGATACTGATGTTCCCCACGCTGATTGCCAGTCTGTTCGGCATGAACCTGATAAACGGAATGGAAACGGGCTGGTGGGGATTCCCCCTGGCTATGGTGCTGTGCGTAGTCACAACCTTCAGTTTCTGGTGGTATTTCAGACATAAGAATTGGATTTAACGGATAATAACTACATAATGGAAGAGGCAATAATCCTTGAAAGTAAAGAGCAGGTGGTGGCAAAGGCTACAGAACTGGCTCAGGGTGAAACTATCCCTACAAAGAGTGACATGGACCAGCTGAAGCAACTGTTCTACCGCTTTCACAACCAGGCTATGCAGGAGGCTCGCAAGAAGTATATTGATGACGGCGGTGATCCCGAGGCTTATGTTCCTGAAATGGATCCAGACGAGGAGACTTTCCGTCAGGCTATGCAGGTATTGCGCGAACGCCGGGCAGACGAGCAACTGCGTATCGAAAAGGAACGTGCAGATAATTTGGAGAAGAAACTACAGATATTGGAGCGTATTCAGCAACTGACAACCAATCCCGAAGAGGCCGGACAGCACTTTGACGAGTACAAGTCGCTGCAGCAGCAGTGGAAGGAGACTGGTGCGGTTCCCGCGGAGCGTAGTACCGAACTATGGAAGAACTACCAACTGTATAGCGAGCAGTACTATGATCTTCTGAAGATGGGGCACGAACTGCGTGACTATGATTTCAAGAGGAACCTGGAACTGAAGACGGCTCTGTGTGAGAAGGCTGAGGCTCTGAGGGATGTTGAGGATGTAATCAGTGCATTCAACCTGTTGCAGGGTTATCATCAGGAATGGAAGGAAATCGGACCTGTAAACCGTGAGGTTCGCGAATCTCTGTGGCAGCGCTTCAAGGATGCTTCAACCGAGGTTAACAAGCGTCACCAGGCTCATTTCGAGGCATTGAAGGCCAAGGAGGAGGAGAATCTGCAGAAGAAGACGGCTCTGTGCGAAAAGGTTGAGGCTGTAGTGGCGGATTTGGGCGAGAAACCAAAGTGGGAGGAACTTACTCAGACTGTGATGGATATGCAGGCCGAGTGGCGTGAAATAGGATATGCTCCACAGAAATTCAACACGACTATCTTTGAGCGTTTCCGTGAAGCTTGTAACAAGTTCTTTAATGCCAAGAGTGACTACTATAAGAATATCCGTACAAGCCTGGAAGAAAACCTACAAAAAAAGAAGGCTCTGCTGGAGCGTGCCATTGCACTGAAGGACAGTGTTGAATGGAACAAGACTGCGGATGAACTGACCGAGCTCCAGAAACAATGGAAGGAGATTGGTGCAGTGCCTAAGAAATATAGCCAACAGATATGGGAGGAGTTCAGACAGGCTTGCGATACTTTCTTCCAAGCCCGTAAGGCTGCAGGTGCAGGTGCACGGAACGAGCAGCAGCAGAACCTACAGGCCAAGAAGGAGATTATCCAGCAGTTGCAGGTATTGGCAGAAGATGGCAAGGAAGTTGTCATCGATGCCGTGAAGGAGTTGCAACAGAAATGGAATGAAATAGGTCATGTGCCCTTCAAGGAGAAGGACAAAATATATAATGCCTATCAGGAGGTATGCGACAAACTGTACGAGAGTGCACGTTCTAACCGCATGGTTGCACGTGCTGCAGTCCGTGTACAGCGTATAAAAGAGGCTGCCGGAGGTGACAGCCAGCGCCTGCAACGTGCATACGAACAGTTGAAGGCTGAAATCAAGACTTACGAGAACAACTTGGGATTCCTGTCAACAAGCAGCAAGAAGGGCAATGCCCTGGTGGACATGCTTGAGAAAAAGGTTCAGGCCCTGAAGGCTGAACTGAAGGAAATGGAGGCCAAGATGAGGGCTAACTGATCTAGTTTCCTATAGGAAGGTATTTTTTGAGTATACGTGCTGCCTCGGTACGTGTATTACCTGCGGGCTTGGCTGTGTACTGAACACTGGCATCGTGTGCCCAGCGCCATTCCATCGGGAACCATCCATCCTGTGGTGCCTGCAAATTGTGGCTGAAATAATACTGCCATCGGGGATAGTAGAAATCGCTAAGCATGCCTTGCCACTGGCGATAGCTGTAATCACGAAGGCCTGCACGTTCACTGGCATCCCGACCACCCCATGTAGTTATCAATTGGCGTGCATTATACAGTTCGTACCAGTCCGGTGTGGCTGTGGTTGCACCTTGCACCTCGGCTGCTGCCTTGCGTGCTGTCTGGGTCCAGTTACCAAGACGGAACATACGGTTTGTTCCGAGCAGGACGTCAAGGTCGAGAATCAGGGACAGGAAACGCCGGATCTGTGTCTGGAACATGGCTTGGTTACCCTGTTCGTGCGCAACTCGTATACTGTCCAGAAGCTCCTGTGAATAATCCGTTACTGCCTGACGTGCTATGTCACAGAGGTCAAAGCTGTAGTTCTCGCGGCCCAAGGCACTCATCTTGCCTGCTCCGGCTTCAAGCAGTGTCCATGCTGCCTGCTGCATATCCTTGGGATTATAGAAGATGTGTGTTCCGCCCCATGTGCTTACGGCATTGATACGGAGCGATGGACGTCCGCATACGACTGCTTCGTGTGGACCTTGCAGGGTCGTGGTGTTGTTAAGTGCTGAATGCAGGAGCAGCAGCCATGCTTCGGCTGCTTTTCGATTCTCGCATCCGTAGCGCGCCAGTGCATAGTCGCATATCCACTGGTCACAGTCAGGTTTCTGTCCATTGGTCCACGGAAGTTCGAACAACAGGTCATAGACAACAGGTGTCTGCTCGATGGCTTCGGGGGCTGCTCCTATACCACGGATGGTGGAGTATTTGCTCTTGTAGGTGAAGTAATTGTCGGCCATCTTGGGTATACGCCCAAAAAAGCCTGTACGTCCTCCAAAATTGGGAATTGCGCAATATACAGCATGCTGCGGAGCATATCCCTGATATGAGTCAAACTTAGGATCGCCGTCACTGAAAAGGTCAAGCACTATGAGACGTCCTGCCGGTACAGAATTAAGGCTGGTACGCTGATGAGCACCCCACTGCCATTGCTGTATGACCCATTTACTATCATGACCGCAATTATTGTTCATGGCACGGAAAATGGCAGTGTATCCATCGCTGTATTTACCGCTGGAGATCAGACCTCCCTCGTGGAACGGGTCCATGCTGTAATATTTGCTATGCCCCATTACCTTTGCCAGCTGGCGATAGTATGCAGCAGCAAGGTTCTGAAAATCGGGATTGGACGGGTCCATTATATAAGGGCGCTGGAACTGACACCATTTGCCTTGGCTTTCGGCTCCGGGAAAATTGCTTGGCATCATACCGCTGAAACCGGGCAAAACAGGTTGCATACCCAAGGCATGCTCGCGTTCTACAATCTTGGAAGCAAGATCGGCCTGTCGCTGATACCATGCGTTATCGGTAACACCATGTGCATGGTCTCCTGCATCGCCGCCCCACCCTTCCAGGTTGTTCATTCCCCACCATGCCGTATATGCGGGACCTGGAATAAAGGCTTCGGCGCGGGTCTCGGAATAATGGCAATCCTCTATAAGGAAATTGCGCCATACGGTTTCAAGCCCTATGATTTGCAATGGCATATTGATTCCATGCAGGGCCATCCAGTCTATCTCCTGCTGCCAGCGCTCCCAGTCCCATGTGGTCATGCTATAGCCAAAGGTACAATAATTGAGGTAGTAGCGGTAGTCGGCATCTGATTTGTGGCGCTCCTCTATGACAGGTATTGGCAAATGGATATCTGTAAGACGGGTACGAACAGCATTGTTCCATGACAGATTAACGTGTGCGATGTGGTTAAGGTACCATCCTATGCCTGTTGTTATGGCTGATATCGAACTGCCCTTGATGCATGGCTTGCCATGCCGGGAGGTGAGTATGAAGAACTCGCCCTGCACAGTTGCAAGGCTCTGGTCCAACTGTGTAATGATACGTTTGGACGTTCCGTGGCCGCCTATGCGGTCGAGCATCTCGCATACTGATTGTGGATTCTCGACAACTGCTGCATGTACAGTGCCTAACGTCAATGCCAGACACATGACAATAAGAATCTTGCGCATAACGGAGTATTAGGATTTAAGGTATGAGTGTATTATCCCATCCACATGGTAAAGATGTATATCACTGCAGCAGGTATGGCAAGCAGGGAACTGTCGAAGCGGTCCAGAAGGCCGCCATGCCCTGGCAGGATATTGCCGCTGTCCTTGATACCAAGGGTGCGCTTGATCTGGCTTTCAACCAGGTCGCCCCATGTTCCGAAGACGGTTACGACGAGGGCAAAGCCTATCCATTGCCAGATGGTCATAGAGGGTTCGAAAATGGATACAGGGATTGCTACGAGTATGGCAAGGAGACCACCGCCTATGCTGCCTACCCAACTCTTCTTGGGCGAGATACTTGGGAACAACCTGTATGGAATCTTCCTGCCCAGAAGCGAACCTACACAATATGCACCTGTGTCACTGGCCCACAGGAACAGGAATACTGCCAATGGATACATCCATACGTATGCTACTCCCAGTGCTCCCAACGGGTACGGGATAAAGGCTATGCATGTAAGTAGGGAGAACGGGAGTGCTATGTAAATCTGCGACATCATGGTATATGCCCATACATCAAGTGCATGTGTGCGATCCAGATACAGTCCGCTGATGAAAAGGTATGCTATAGTCACTATATATGGAAGAAAGACCATGCCTGGCAGCAGTAGTTGCTGTGCATATCCGCTGTTCCATGCAAAGAAGCCAAAGAACATCAGCATGGAGGCGAGGGTTGTGATGAGTGAATTCAACTGGAACTCACCGCGAGCACTGATGATAGAGCAGAACTCGAGTGTAACAAGTGCTGTTGCTGCTGCAAAAAGGACACCGAATGAGTATGGGCTGAATGAAATGCTGCCTGCGACAAGCACTACATACAATATGCCTGTAAGGGTTCGTAATATCAAGTTTTTCATATTTCAGGGATTGAAAGATATGTATTAGGATTTGGGCTCTGTCTCTGCGGTCGTGTCTGCTTCACCAGTATTCTCTTCAAGCAATTCCTCGGTACGGCTGACCCATGGGCGCTTGCCAAAGATATTCTCTACATCATCGGCAAAGATTACCTCGCGCTCCTGCAGGATTCCTGCCAGCTGACCATGGCCTGCGGCCTTTTCGCTGAGAAGCGCCTTGGCACGGGCATACTGCTCGGCAATAATCCTCTTGACCTCGGCATCTATCTCACGGGCTGTATCCTCGCTGTATGGTTTCTGGAACTGGTATTCGTTGTTATTGTAATAGCATAGGTTGGGAAGTTTGTCACTCATACCCATATATGCTACCATACCGTATGCCTGCTTGGTCACGCGCTCGAGATCATTCATAGCACCTGAACTGATGTGACCTGTAAAAATCTCTTCGGCAGCGCGTCCGCCCAGAGTTGCACACATCTCATCAAGCATCTGCTCGCGTGTGGTTATCTGGCGTTCCTCGGGCAGATACCATGCTGCTCCGAGGGCTCTGCCACGTGGGACTATGGTAACCTTGACCAGCGGATTGGCATACTGAAGATGCCAGCTGACTGTGGCATGGCCTGCCTCGTGGATGGCTATAGTACGCTTCTCGTCAGATGTCATGACCTTGGTCTTTTTCTCCAGACCGCCTATGATGCGGTCCACGGCACTGAGGAAATCCTCCTTGGTAACGGTTGCGTGGGAGTGACGGGCGGCAATAAGTGCTGCCTCGTTACATACATTGGCTATATCTGCACCACTGAAGCCTGGTGTCTGGCGTGACAGGAAATCCAGGTCAAGGTCATCAGCCTTCTTGATAGGACGGAGATGTACCTCGAAAATTGCACGGCGCTCGTTGACATCCGGAAGGTCTACATGTATCTGGCGATCGAACCGGCCTGCACGCAGCAAGGCCTGATCAAGTATGTCAGCACGGTTGGTGGCAGCAAGGATGATGACTCCGCTATTAGTCCCGAAACCATCCATCTCGGTTAGGAGCTGGTTGAGCGTATTCTCGCGTTCATCATTGCCTCCGATAGACATCCTGTTGCCACGGGCCCGGCCAACGGCATCTATCTCGTCGATGAATATGATACAGGGAGCCTTCTCCTTGGCTTTGTAGAAAAGGTCACGTACACGGCTGGCGCCTACACCGACAAACATCTCGACAAAATCACTGCCGCTCATTGAGAAGAACGGTACATCGGCTTCTCCCGCAACGGCCTTGGCGAGAAGGGTCTTACCTGTTCCCGGAGGACCTACGAGTAATGCGCCCTTGGGAATCTTACCTCCCAAATCGGTATATTTTGCAGGATTCTTAAGGAAATCGACAATTTCCTGTACTTCCTGCTTGGCGCCCTCCTGTCCAGCAACGTCCTTGAAAGTGACCTTGTTCTCCTCGTCCTTGTCTACAAGTCTGGCACGGCTCTTGCCAACGCTAAAAATGCTCATCGGACCGGAAAATCCCGAACTGCCGGAGTTGCCAGAACTTCCTCCCCCCATTCGGCGCAACAGGAATATCCATACAAATATTATTACGGCCATGGGAGCAAGGTTAAAGAATATGTTCCACCATGTAGAATCGTCACTGTGGCGATACTCCACCTCGCCTAAGAAGTGCTTGGCCTTGCGCTCGGATTCAAGGAAATCATCCAGTCGGTCGTCACTTGGATACTGGGCTGTAACGGTCGGCGTCTTGCCCTTGAAATCCTGAGTTGTAGGAAATACCTCGCGGATATGGTCGCGCTGGACATACATGGTAACAGTACCGCCGTCCTTGTCTGCTACGATACGCTGGGCATAGCCTTCGCGTACGTATTTCTGGAACTTGGTGTAGTTGACTTCACGGCTACCGGCATTTTCCAACTGTCCGCCACCATTGATAAACAGATATCCCAATACGGTGGCAATTATGATATATATCCAAGTAAAATTGAACGAGGACTGCTTGCCCTTGTTTTTCTTATTTTTCTGTTCGTTCGCCATTAGTCTAAATCAGGTAATTCGGTGAGTTCTGCATCTGCCCAGAGATGCTCTAAATCGTAGAAAGCACGTTCTTCGGGAAGAAAGATATGCACGATGACATCAGCATAGTCCATGGCAACCCATACGGCCTGACGCATCCCTTCGACTGCAAGAGGACGTGTCTGGCATAACTGTCGGACCTTGTCTCCGACGCTGATAGCTAAAGCGTGTATCTGGGTAGTACTGCCTGCCTGGGCAATAATGAACTTACGGCACACCGTGTCTTCAATGCCTGTGAGGTCGGCAACCACTATACGGCTCGCCTTCTTGTCCTGCAATCCTTCGATTACAGCATCTGTCAACACATCTTTTCCCTTGATGTACATCTACTGAATTTAAGTTTCTAATAAATATAAAATTACGGGCGCAAAGATACAATTTTAATGACAATTTACAAATTGTCAAGTGCTGTTTCAAGGATTTTTCACACTTTTTTCGCTAAAATATTTGGAGGTTAATAAAAATTACCATACATTTGCACCTGCAATTCTGGGCTATGGTGTAATGGTAACACTGCAGATTCTGGTCCTGCCTTTCCTGGTTCGAGTCCGGGTAGCCCAACAAAAAAGGAGCCTCACACAATAGTGTGGGGCTTTCTTGCTTAAGACCTTAAATCTAAGAAAAAACGTTATGGATTTCAAGCTTCTTGTACTGGATGTAGACGGCACCTTGCTGAACAGCAACCGTGAGATGACAGAACGCACAATAAAAACATTGCGCAAGGTTCAGCAGAATGGAGTGAAAATAGCATTGGCCAGCGGTCGTCCGACTCATGGAATACTGCCATTTGCAAGTGCTATTGACCTTGATTTTAACGACGGATACATCATAAGCTACAATGGCGCCAAGGTTACCGAAGCAAGTACGGGAAAGGTGCTTTTTGAGCGCAGGATAGACCCGCAGATGATTCCGTATCTGGAAAAGGAAACAGCAAAGAGCGGCTGCCATCTGGCTTATTACTACAAGGACGAGGTTGTTGCTACAGACATCACGAATGAGCACATTATTGACGAGGCCCAGATGAATGGTCTGAAACTAAGACAAGTGGATGATCTCGCCTCGGAGTTTGACCCGAAGAACGGTGAGAAGAAGCACTGGCCGTTTGAGGTTATGATTGTTAATGAAGACGAACAGGCCCTGGGTGCATTGGACCAGTATTTCCAGCGTCATCTGAACGGTGTACTGGACACCATCCATTCAAATCCATATCTGCTGGAGATTGTAGGATATCAGGTGGGCAAGAGCTATGGCATGAGTGCCCTGGTACAGATACTGGGCATAAGCATGAACGAGGTGCTTGCCATAGGTGACGGCCGTGCCGACATCAATATGCTGCAAATGGCTGGTGTGGGTGTTGCAATGGGCAATGCCAGTGAAGAAGTACGCCGGTGTGCTGACTTCACAACGCTGTCAAATGATGAGGATGGTGCAGCATTGGCAATTGAACGTGCCTTTGAGGAGGAGAAGGAGAAACCAGAGGAGGACATGGAGGTTCCTGTTGATGTGTTGAATGCACAGAACAAGAACACTCTGATGGGGACCCTGGGTATGCAATATACGTTTGCCAGTCCCAAACGTGTAGAGGGGACAATGCCAGTAGACGGGCGTACCAGACAACCTTTCGGCATACTGGCTGGAGGTGCTTCATTGGCCTTGGCTGAAACACTGGCAGGACTTGGAAGCCTAATCGTGTGTAAACCCGGAGAACTGGCTGTGGGTATGCAGGTTTCGGGTAATCATGTTAGCAGTGCACATGAGGGTGACACGGTACGCGCCGTAGCGACTCCTGTACATCTGGGACGAAGCAGTCATGTATGGAACGTAGACATATTTACCAGCACTGGCAAACTGGTAAGCAGCGTACGCGTGACAAACAGTATTATCAAAAAGGATTTCTAATGCTCCATCGCCCATCTGTTCTTTACAGATGTATGTAGGATGGGGCGTAACAGATAATGTCCCACTCGGGGGATACGGGCTGAAATTGCACGCAATTCGGTCAGTTTTTCTGTGTGCATTCTTTTCTCTTCTGCACTCATTTCCACTTGCAGTCCTGCATCACGCAGCATGAGACGGCTCTTGCCTGCAATAAGCAGTTCGATATATAGTTGCACATATACACACATATCAAAAAATACAAGAGGATCGAAACGTTCCCGTATGGTTTCGAGATACATTCCCGAATGCGTATCACATAATTTCCCTTCCTGGATGGCCTGAAGCAGGACCACATCGGACTGAATGGAAACATCCAGCCAGCGCAATGTGAGCCGTTCGCTGATAAGTCCGACAATGCTATAGATCAGGAAAAATATTGCTATGACAGCCAGCAGTTGTGCTGCAGGTGAGAACAGCCACATATTATATACATAATGTATGGCAACGGATGGTATGAACAACAATATGCCGAACAAATAATTCCAGCGTATATCGTACCTCTGGGTTTCTTCATTCCATGGTAGGAGAAGCCATAGTGAAACAACTGTGGACGTACATCCCATATGCAACATACTGGTTCCCATGCCACGAACAATGGCAGTACCGATTCCTATATCGGGAAAGAGTGACAGATACAGGATGTTCTCGACAAAAGCAAAGCCGGCACCTACAGCCTGCCCATAGATCTGTGCCTCGGCAAGAAAGGCAATATGTCTGCGGCTTACCAGAATAATGAGAACAAAAGCCTTGAGGAACTCCTCAATCAATACTGAAGGCAGCAGTCCTGTCCAAGGCTGACCATCATGGAAATAGCGCCACAATAAAACAAGTGCGTATGTTATAAGGGTGACTATGGCTCCCCATATAGCATGACTCGTCAGCTTACGCCAACGAGTCATGGAAAATGCGTCATATATCTGCAGGACTCCCAGATATGCGATTATGGGCAGCAACGCTGCTAATGCCGGAAGGATGCTGAATGTCACTTGCTTGCCATATTAACCTCTGGAGCCAATACTGACATACTGCTCCAATAGTCAATCTCTGCATCATTCTGTGCCAGAGTTGCATTTACTGAGCAGTGACTTGCAACCATGTCACGTGTTGTTGCTACCATAATGTTATCCAGAAGATTGTCCGGTGTGATGAAACGGTCTACGGAAGCAACAAAAGCCTTGCCACCTGCAATCTGTGACTCAATTGCAGCGTAAGCAATCTTGGCATTTTGCAGTGCCTTTTTCAAGTCAACCTTAGCACCGTTCTGCAAATCAATAGCTGCCTGAAGAGCCTGAGCTGCAGCATCAAATGACTCTGAATTGTGCAATGCCACATCAGTCAACGATTCAAGACCATCCTGGACATTGTCATTATCTGCTGTAGACATACATACCATGCGGTAAAGAGAATTAAACTCTGCTATGCGTGAGTACATGATGCGAAGAGATGCAATTGTGCGTTCCTGGGCATCCTTGTCATGTACATAGCGCTTCTGGAAACACATGTAATCAGGAGAAGTGATAATCTCGTTATAGGGATTATAAGCCGACAGACCGTTTACATCTCCGCTGATAGCTGATGGGGTTACTCCACATGGAAGTCCCAAAAATGCACCGAGTGCATAACCTATGGCTAATGTCACCAGACAATAGAGCAATGTGTTCTTTTTCATAATAGTAAATAGTTTAGGTGGTTAATTATATTGTTAATAACTCAATAAGCTTGTCAGTTGCAGCTTTCAGGCCGTCTGGATTCTTACCGCCTGCGGTTGCAAAGTGTGCCTGGCCACCGCCGCCGCCCTGAATCAGTTTACCGGCCTCGCGTACCAGTTTGCCTGCATCATTTCCTGCAGCAACCATATCGTCACTGAAGCATACTGTAAGGGAAGGCTTACCGCATGAATCGCCTCCAAGCACAACTACCAGTTTTTCTGCAAACTGTGCACGCAACTGGAAAGCAATGTCCTTGGCTGTCTGCGCATCAATAGGGGCAACACCACTGATTATCCTAACGCCATTACGCTCCTGTGCCTTTTCGATCAGAATTTTCTTTAACTCCTGCGTCTTGGCTGCCTTGAACTCCTCGACCTGCCTCTTGAGTTCGGCATTGTCATTAATGGCTTTCTGGATTGTAGACATCAGATCGGGTGCGTTGTTGAAGAGAGCCTTCAAGTCAGCCACCAGGTCCTGAGTCTTATCAATCATGTCCTCGACAGCCTTGCCTGTAATTGCCTCGATACGGCGAACACCTGCGGCGACACTGCTCTCACTCAGAATACGAACCATACCTATACGGCCCGTACTGCTTGCATGGCATCCACCACAGAACTCGACACTGTTTCCGAACTGAATTACACGTACTTTATCGCCATACTTTTCTCCAAACAGGGCAATAGCTCCCAATTTCCTTGCTTCCTCTATAGGTGTATTGCGATACTCCTGTAGAGGCAAGTCCTGACGTATACGTTCGTTGACAAGATGTTCTACCTCGCGAAGCTGCTCTGCAGTGACTTTCTCGAAATGCGAAAAGTCGAAACGCAAGGAATTGGCTGTAACCAAAGAGCCTTTCTGCTCGACGTGCTCGCCGAGGACCTCCTTTAGAGCCTGATCCAGCAGATGCGTGCATGTATGATTGGCTTCGATAGCACGTCGTGCCTCTAAATCAACACATGCCATGAACTCAGCATTGGGATTGGTCGGTATACGCTCGAGGATATGTACGCTTACACCATTCTCCTTCTTGGTATCAATAACCCTGATGGTCTCCTGGTCATTGATCAGAACACCTGTATCGCCTACCTCACCGCCCATTTCACCATAGAACGGAGTTTGATCGAGGATTGCTTCGTAAACGACACCTTTCTTATGCTTTACCTCACGATACTTTACGATATGACAGCTGTACTCTGTATAGTCATAACCGACAAAGGTGCTGATTTCTTCCTTGCCTTCGGTATCTGCTATAACATTCCAGTCTCCCATTTCAACCTGTGCTGCATTACGTGCACGGGCTTTCTGCTTCTCCATCTCGGCATTAAAGCCTGTCTCGTCTACTGTCATGCCGTTCTCTCGACAAATCAGTCCTGTGAGATCTAGCGGGAAACCGTACGTATCGAACAGAGTGAATGCCTTGGCACCATCAATCTGGGACTTGCCAGCCTTGCGTGTCTCGTCAATAACACCGTTTAGAAGACGGATACCGGTTTCCAAAGTGCGCAGGAAAGAGTCCTCTTCCTCCTTCATGACTTTCATAATGAGTTCCTGCTGAGCCGTCAATTCCGGGAATGCTTCGCCCATTTCCTGAACTAACGTCGGAACCAATGTATACAAAAACGGTTTCTTCTGATCAAGGAACGTGTAACCATACCGTACTGCGCGGCGCAGGATACGACGTATTACATATCCGGCCTTGGCATTACCAGGCAACTGACCGTCAGCGATAGAGAATGATATCGCACGCAAATGATCGACAATTACACGCATTGCAATATCCTTCTTCTCGTCATCACCATACTTGCATCCAGCCTTCGCTGCCATAACCTGAATCAACGGCTGGAAGATATCTGTATCGTAGTTAGATGTCTTACCCTGAATAGAACGTACCAGACGCTCGAAGCCCATACCTGTATCAATAACATTCATACCTAGGGGCTCCAGATGGCCATCAGCCTTGCGCTCGTACTGCATGAATACGATATTCCATATTTCAATAACCTGTGGATTATCCTTATTGACCAACTCACGGCCAGGCACCGCTGACTTTTGCTCTGCACTGCGGCTATCCAAATGAATCTCACTGCAAGGACCACATGGACCTGTATCACCCATCTCCCAGAAATTATCGTGCTTGTTGCCGTTGATGATATGGTCTGCAGGAACGTGCTTCAGCCAGAAGGCAGCGGCTTCGTCGTCTCGCTGAAGGTTTTCCTTTGCATCACCTTCGAAGACCGTTACATACAGATCTTTGGGATCGAGTTTCAATACATCAACCAAGTATTCCCAAGCCATATCGATGGCCCCTTCCTTGAAATAGTCTCCGAAAGACCAGTTTCCAAGCATCTCGAACATGGTATGGTGATATGTATCGTGTCCTACCTCCTCCAGGTCGTTATGCTTGCCACTTACGCGCAAACACTTTTGGGTATCCGCACGACGACGTGGCTCCGGAGAGCGGGTTCCCAGAATAATATCTTTCCACTGGTTCATTCCAGCGTTGGTAAACATCAGCGTCGGGTCATCCTTAATAACCATCGGTGCACTTGGCACTATAGCATGGCCTTTTCCTTCAAAAAACTGCTTAAAAGATTCTCTTATCTCCTTTGCCGTCATTTTATTTTTCCGTTTTACGAGATTTTCTTTAGAAAACATTGCAAAGATAGTTTGTTTTAATTAACTTTGCAAAGAATTCATGAACTAAAAAAAGTTAACACCGTCAAAATCAGCAAACTTATGTCACTGAATACCAACAAGGATTTGAAAATGTACTACAGCATAGCTGAAGTATCACGGAAATTTGGCGTTGCCGGATCGCTTTTGCGTTTTTGGGAAAAGGAGTTTCCTAACATCAATCCTAAGAAAACAGAACGTGGCATTCGTCAGTATACTGCTCAGGACATCGAGGAGATACGAATCGTGTACAATCTGCTGAAGGTCAAGGGCATGAAAATTGCTGCAGCGAAGGCTGTACTGGCAAAGAACCGTAAGGGGGCAGAAGATACGTCTGTGATTCTTGAAGAACTCCAGAACCTACGGGCCGAATTAGTCGCCCTAAGAAAGGAATTGAACGAACTCACCTAATCACGACAAACGCACCAGTTTGTCTATCGAGGGTATCTGTTTCAACTCATTCATTACATTCTGAAGACCTTCCAAATCCTCAACTTCAACTACCATATCTGCAATAAACTTGTCTCCCTTTGATTCTACATTGAGTCGACGGATATTAATTCCATGCTCACCGGAAAGCAGCCCTGTGATTTCATGCAGGACACCTACCCCATCACTACCTTCCACCTGTAATCCTACCTGATATTTATCGTGATTCTTTGCCAACCAGGGAGCTACGTCCTGTTTCTTCTCCTCAACTATCTGTCTAGGCTGCTCTGTAGAATTACGCTTGAGAAATGGTATATACTTTCGCCATCTTCGCTTACCAGACTTGTTGCGCAGTACACGCAAATCATCATCGCCCAGAGTTATCGTACCAGCGGCTATCAAACTGAACATCTCTTCGCGCGTATGCACATTATGAAAAATGTACAGACGGTCTAGGTTAGCAGCACTGAATTCCATCTCATTTGAGCGGAGAAATTCACTAAGCATATGCTCACCTTGCTTCTCAGCTTCACGCTGTCTACGCCTGAGTATTGCCTGTATCTTGGTCCGTGCTTTGGCCGTAGTTGCCCACTGTAGCCATTCGGGAGTAGTCTGGGGATTACGTCCAGTCATTACTTCGACCTGATCCCCGCTCTCCAGCTTATATGACAAGGGAACGAGATGATGATTGACTTTGGCTCCTATACAGTGTGTCCCCAAGAAAGTATGGACGCTGAAAGCAAAATCCAATACAGTAGAACCTGCCGGCATAGTCTTGAAATCGCCTTTGGGTGTTACCACGAAGATCTCACTGGCATACAGATTCAATTTAATGGCATCCAGAAAATCCATTGCATTAGGCTGAGGGTCGTCCAGAATCTCCTTGATAGTCGACAGCCATTTCTCCAGTTCATTCTCACTATCCTCACTCGTCTTACCTCCTTCCTTGTACTTCCAGTGTGCTGCAAATCCGTGCTCGGCAATATCATCCATCCTGCGCGAACGAATCTGCAATTCGACCCACTGGCCAGATTTACTCATCAGCGTGCATTGCAGGGCCTGATAGCCATTGGCTTTAGGATGGGAAAGCCAATCGCGTAGACGTTCGGGATGCGGTTTGTATATATTGCTTGCTGTAGCATATATGCGCCAGCACTCAGCAGTCTCGTTCTGCTCAATCCCATCACCTTCAAAGATGATACGTGCTGCAAGAATATCATATATCTCTTCAAAGGTCACGTGCTTGGTCTGCATCTTGTTCCAAATGCTATATGGAGTCTTGATGCGTGCCTTTACCTCGTACTTTAATCCCGTCTTATCGAGACGCTCGCGGATAGGGGCGGTAAATTCGGTAAACATCTCGTTCAAATGTTCGCGACGGTCGGCAATGCGGCTGACTATCAGGGAATATTCCTCGGGATGCTCGTGTTTGAAAGACAGGTCTTCCAGTTCTTCCTTGATACGATTCAACCCCAGACGATTGGCCAAGGGTGCGTAAATGTACAGTGTCTCGCCTGCTATCTTCTTTTGCTTCGCCGGCAATTGACTGCCAAGTGTACGCATATTATGAAGGCGATCGCTGATCTTTACAAGAATGACGCGAATATCCTCACTCATTGTGAGCAGGAGTTTCTTGAACGTCTCTGCCTGAGCAGAGGCCTGGCTTCCAAAGATGCCACCGCTGATTTTGGTAACGCCATCAACTATCTGTGCTATCTTGGGACCAAATATATTGCGGATATCCTCAACCGTATAGTCGGTATCCTCGACAACATCGTGCAGCAGTGCAGCGCAGATACTAGTACTACCAAGTCCTATCTCTCCACAAACAATCTGCGCTACGGCGAGCGGATGCATAATATATGGTTCGCCAGAAAGACGGCATACCCCCTCGTGAGCCTCACGAGCGAAATTAAATGCCTTCTCAACGAGGTCAACCTTTTTGCGGTGTGGACTGTCAAGGTAGGTATCTACAAGACGGCGATATGCCGCTTCTATCATCTGGGAATCCTGGTTCATTATAAGATTATCGTCTCCTTTTAACTGCAAGGTTCCTGCTACGGTTTCTGCGCGATGCATAGGTAGCACGACGTCGGGCATATGTATTTTTTCGCTTGGATATTTGGGGATCGATATCTGTTGCCGATCCTGCATCACCGGTCTGTCCTGCTTCGCCTGCAGATATACGTTTGGGTTGCGGGGCTCCATAAATACTGTCACCAGCCTCGATAAACGCATTGATTGCATCCATTGGCATGCGAAGAATACATGGTTTGGCACCACCAGGAACACGATTTGTTCGATATTGTGGATTCAACGCCTTAAGCTCCTCCAATTCAATATTGCAACGCTGACTGACGGTTTCCAAATTGACGTCACTTGTAACTATGATGGTATCTGTCCCTAAAGGCAAACGGGTCTCGGCGGGACAGATATTGTGCTCGCAATAGTAATTCATTATATAATTTGCGGCTATGAAAGCGGGCACATAACCGCGTGTCTCCCTGGGCAAATATGGATATATCGTCCAATAGTCCTTAATTCCTCCTGCTCTCTTGATAGCTTTGCTGACATTACCCGGGCCACAGTTGTATGAGGCAATTACCAAGGTCCAGTCACCGAAAATCTTATATAGTTCCTTGAGCATCCGTGCTGCCGCATAACTTGCCTTGATGGGGTCACGACGTTCGTCAATGAGGCTGGTTACCTCCAAACCGTATTTCTTTCCCGTAGTTGGCATGAACTGCCAAAGTCCTGCAGCACCGACACGACTTGTAGCACCGGGATTAAGAGCACTTTCGATAATAGGAAGGTATTTGAGCTCCAATGGCACTCCGTATGATTCCAATGCATCCTCGAAAATAGGTGTATAGAAATTACTCGCACCAAGCATTATTGACACCGAGCGACGCATACGTTCACTATACTGGTCTATGAATTTCTGAACAACTGAATTATATGGCATCGCAATAACGTTTGGCAGGTTATTCAGGCGATGCTCGTATTCTTCTGGGCTATAGGTCTTGTTTTCGCCTGTCGAGAAACAGTTCGTGCCGTCATAATTGAGATATACACGTGCATTCCACTCTCTCATCATACTGTCAATCTGCGCGTCAAGCATACCTTCAGGCAAATCCATGGTCTCGTCCTTCCCTATATTGGAATCATATACGGTAACCGTCTTCTGTGCCCAAAGTGTTGACATAAAGGTCAACATTGCCCAAAATACTATATAAAATCTTATTTTCATATCCAGTATCGGAAGTAAGTGGTTATATTCGCTAATAGGTTAACGTCAACGATATGGCAGGCGAACCAAATGTGCTGTTATCTGTCGCAGCAATATTTTTTATGAAAGTCGGTTTCCACTGCATAGAGAGATCCTTGCCAATATCAAATGTACTTAACTCTGCATCAACATAGGCATCCACAACACTCAATATATATACTCCTACCATAAAGAATATACTCAAATCGCGATAACGGCGATAAAAGTCCTTCTTGCGCTTGAACATATCCGCCAACTGGCTTTCTCGTCCTGATATCGGATAATTCAACGGAAGCATCTCCTCATAACTCTTGGTATTTGGATCATCATCGGTAATATCCTGCCATGCCTGCGAATAGTCTCTCATCATCTGACCGTTCCATGTAATTGCATAAATACAACCCAGAACTCCTCCATAAACAAAGGGTAGTTTCCATAACTTGCGGTTATATATCTGACCACCGCCGGGGAACACCATTGAAAGCCACATAGCCCTTATGGGGTCTGGTTTCCATGATTTATATTTATCCGGAACTGTGTCAGGTGAAGCAAAGACAGAATCATTTCTAATTGAATCTGCAACGACTGAGATAACGGAATCCAGCATCAGCGTATCAATGACATGCGACTCAACCGGCTTGTGTTTCAAGACCTCCTGTGCCCGAACAGACAGCAGTGACAGAAATGACACCGCAAAGACAGCCATAATATGGACACACATACAGCGCATTTCTATTTCAGTCTGTCCAGGAGTTCTATGATCCGGATCATCTCGGCCTCATTAGCAAAAGGAATAGTAATCTTTCCCTTACCGTTATCTGTGCACGACAACTGCACCTTGGTACGGAAGAAACGGCTGAGGCTGTCACGTAAGATATTATATTCCTGAGCCAATTTGCTATTTTTCTTCTGACTGGCAATGTCGTTATTGGAACGACTTCCATTACGCAAATCATGCACCGCCTGCTCTACTGCACGAACACTAAGACCACGGTTTTTTATTTCCTCGTACAAATCCAGTTGCTGCTTGGCACTATTCAAGGATAGCAAAGCACGCGCATGCCCCATCTCCAGTTCACGTCGTTTAAGGGCCAACTGAATGGTAGCAGGCAACTTAAGCAGACGCAGATAGTTAGTAACAGTAGATCGGTTTTTCCCAACACGCTCGCTGAGACGTTCCTGCGTAAGCTTATATTGTTCCATAAGATTCTGGTAGGCCAGAGCTATCTCCATCGCATTGAGATCCTCGCGCTGGATATTCTCTATCAAGGCCATTGCCATCATATTCTCGTCATCCACAGTACGCACATATGCCGGAATCGTTTCCAGACCAGCCATCTGCGATGCACGCCAACGGCGCTCTCCTGCAATAATTAGGTATGTTCCATCACCTTGATCTCTCAGAGTAATCGGTTGTACTATACCCAATTCACGAATACTTGCAGAAAGTTCAGCTAATGTTTCCTCATCAAAGTCACGACGTGGCTGATTCGGGTTAGCCATTATCTTATCCACAGGAATTTCATTTATGCTGCCACTCCCTGCAGGAGATACATTTTCTGCGCCAATCAGCGCATCCAGACCACGACCTAACGTGGTATATTTTTTCTTTATCGTCATTATTTCTCGTTCTTTTCAACAATCTCCTGCGCTAAAGCCAAATAATTGCGGGCTCCTATGGAGTCTGCATCATAATGCAATGCAGGCAGACCATGACTGGGTGCCTCGGAAAGACGCACATTACGCTGAATTACAGTCTTGAAAACCAACTCGCGGAAATGACGTTTGACCTCGTCATAGATCTGGTTTGCCAGACGCAAGCGACTATCATACATCGTCAGAAGGAAACCCTCAATTTCCAATGAGGGGTTAAGTTTTGCCTTTATAATCTTGATAGTATTCAGCAACTTGCTTATACCCTCCAACGCGAAATACTCGCACTGTACGGGAATAATGACGCTGTCTGCTGCAGTCAAGGCATTAACCGTAATAAGACCCAGGGACGGACTGCAGTCGATCAATATATAATCGTAATCCGACAATACGGGCTGTAGAAGGTTTCTTAGTATTCGCTCACGCTGTTTACGGTTGAGCATCTCAATCTCCGCACCTACTAAATCAATATGGCTGGGCAGTATATCCAGATTCTCCACATCCGTACAGTAAATAGCCTCCCGGACTTCTACATCATCAGTCAGGCAATTATATATTGTGCAATCAACCTGTGAACTGTCGACACCCAAACCACTTGAGGCATTTGCCTGAGGATCGGCATCAATAAGCAACACCCTCTTTTCCAGAGTTGCCAGAGAAGCAGCTAGGTTCATACTGGTAGTCGTCTTTCCCACTCCACCCTTCTGATTTGCCAAAGCAATAATCTTACTCATCAGTTGTCAATTATTTATCTATATGGAAAATCCCATAATTATTAATTTCGCTTACAAATATATAAAAAATCCATGAGACCAATCCTCATTTAAACCTTTTTTATTACTTTTACACTCCGAATATGGAGAAATTAATACTGATAGTAAACGACGACGGTTGGAACGCACAAGGCCTGAAAGTTCTCTCCCGCACAGCATCTGCAATGGGTCAGGTTATTGTTGTAGCACCATGCAATGGACGTTCTGGAGCCGCGTGCAGCATAACACCGGCCACACCCGTAATTGTAGAAAGAATTCCGTCTGAGCAGTCCTGCAAAGCAGGATATGCAGCAAATATCACAGTATACAGTTGCACGGGGACACCAGTTGACTGTGTAAAAATTGCACGTGAAAAGATTTTGTCACGCAACCCTGATTTGGTATTAAGCGGAATCAATCATGGAGACAATGCTTCCGTATCACTTTTCTACAGCGGAACCGTAGGAGCTATCGTAGAAGCGTGTCTCAAAGGGTATCCGGCAATAGCATTCAGTCTGCGTACACGCAACAAACAATGTGACTTTGCTCCATACGAGCAAGTCGCACGACACTGGATTGACAAAATCCTGAAAGAAGGCCTGCCCATAGGCAGTTGCCTTAACATCAATTTCCCTGAAGTAAAAGCTCTGAAAGGAACCAGTTTCTGTCGTATGGCCAAAGGTATATGGCACACAGAATGGATAGAGATAAGAAACGATGAAACCACACAAAAGAACACACAAAACGAAACTCACACATACACCCTGTCCGGCATCTTCGAAAATTTGGAACCTGATGCCGAAGACACAGACTACTGGGCATTGGACCACGATATGGCCTCTGTCACACCATTGAAACTGGACATGACCGACTATGCGTTACTTTCTGATCGCAGGTGAAGCAAGCGGAAACCTGCATGCGACCCGACTGATAGAGCAACTCAAGACTCAGGACAAGGAAGCACATTTCAACTATTATTACCATCCGGAACTGGCATACATGGGTTATGTCGCAGTTATCGTGCACCTCCGCAAAATATTGCAGGGCATAAAAGCATGCAAACAGGAGATCATTAGCTGGAAGCCTGATTGTATCATTCTTGTTGACTACCCCGGTTTCAACCTGAAAATTGCAGACTTTGTTCACAAGAATATACATATTCCCGTTTTTTATTACATTTCACCCAAGATATGGGCATGGAAGGAAAGACGCATAAAAGCAATCCGACGCAATATCACGGCCATATTATCCATACTGCCATTTGAGGAGGATTGGTATGCACATCGCAATTACCACAATGTCCGATATGTAGGAAACCCTTCAGTTGAGGAGATTGACGATTTTCTGAAAAATAACAAGACCGATTCAACAACATTCCGCAAACAGTACGATCTGGACGAAAGGCCCATAATAGCAATTCTAGCAGGAAGCAGAAAGCAGGAAATAGAATTGAACCTGAAACAAATGATGGAGGCTGCAGCACATTATTCAGGGGATTATCAGTTAGTCCTGGCTGCAGCACCAACAATAGAATACTCCATTTTACATGGATTAACTGCAGGTTATCCCGTCAAGATAATCAAGGATGCAACCTATCAGATTTTACAACACTCGACAGCAGCACTGGTGACAAGCGGCACTGCAACTTTGGAAACTGCACTGCTAGGAGTACCGCAGGTGGTATGCTACAGAACCCATTTCCCACACATTGCCAGTATTTTGAGGAATATTGTATTGAAGATCAAATATGTTTCCCTTGTAAATCTGATATTACAGAGAAGTCTAGTGGAAGAACTGCTTGCATCAGATGTAACGCCAGAAAATATCCAGAAGGGACTAGAGCGCATACTGCCCGGCGGCGACAAGCGCGCAGAAATGCTTGCCGGGTACCTACAGATGAGAAAGACATTAGGCAAGCACAATACAGCTGAAAATGCTGCGCGCTATATTGTTTCGTTAATGTAGAGTAACAGATACCACAAGATTTCATATAAAATAAGCCACTACGATTCATCTTTCTCATTTTATTTATTATATTTGCATGCGACAAGCATTAAACAGAACTGATATGAAAAATATATTTGTAATATTCTCATTTGTCGTTCTTGTATTGACAACAGCCAGTTGTTCCAAGGAGAAGTATGACTTACTGCCAGGTGAAGTACAACTGAAGAGCACTGATTTCAATAACGACGACAAAATGTCTTACGAGGCACTTACCGTATGGCATGCAGTAATCATCAGCGCACAGCAAGACTTTGAATTTCAGAATTTCGACTACGAAGACACAGACGGAACCACGCGTAAGGTATACCATAGTCCAACTGAAGCAGAAGAAGCTTTTGACAAATGTGTCGAAAACAGTTTTGCCAATGTCCAGACCAAATACAGTCCTAATTTGATTTATGAGATTATTGCTGCACAACCGCAAGTAATATCCGAGTATGTCTGGTGCAGTGCTACAGACGAATTTACAACGCTGAAATTTGTGGTTGAACCTACTCTGGCTGAATAATCTGGTTTTCGGGCCAATTAACCAGATATACGCATCTGGTTGCCCTGGTAATGGCAGTATATAGCCAGCGTATGTAGTCCTCGCAAATCATGTCGTCAGTCATATATCCCTGATCAACGTACACATCATCCCATTGACCGCCCTGTGCCTTGTGACACGTTACTGCATATGCATATTTTATCTGTAGAGCAGTATAGTAAGGATTATTTTTAACAGCCTTTATCAACTCACGCTTATTGCGTATTTCCCGATAATCCTCACATACGCGCTCGAAAAGTACCTTTTGCTCGGACTGGGTCAGTGCCGGTGCATCGGAATGAAGTGTATCCAGAAGAACAACAGTATCCAATTCGCTATCCTTTTCACCATCTGTATGGTCTGTCAGCTGTAATGTTACGTCAGCAAATTTGAATCCATAGAATTCGCGAAGATGATGAACCCTTTTCACAACAGCCATTTCACCATTGGCAATAAGGCCTATTCTATTAGTTCCCTCCATTCCATCGGGGGAAAACTCTGATTGGACATATTTATTCTTGGCGACCATTACCATATCCCCTCCTGTCAGTTCTTCATCATAACACAGAATACGGTTACGCACACCCTGGTTATATATATTGGCACGCTTATTACTTCGAGTTATTATTATAGTTCCATCCTGTCCACATTGACCGTAGCTGTCCTCGAGCGCCTCTATCAGCTCACTGCCCGAAATATTTTTGACATCAGGATAGCCCAAATGTATTTTAGGCAAAGACAATGATGCCTGACACAAATGCATTCGCAGGCACGTGGCATTCCTCAATATACCAGAATCCACTGCCTGACGTACCACATCTGTCAACTCGGCATGCATTACATTCAATCCATAGCCTGATAGATTGGAAATACTCAACGCAGGACTTTCGGTCTCTCCAACAGGAGGCAACTGGGCATTATCACCGATTAGTATCAGGCGACAGCCCTCCCTGCTGTACACATATTGAATCAAATCATCCATCAGCCGCCCATCTCCGAAAACATTACCGGAAAGACCGTCGTTGGAAATCATTGAAGCCTCGTCAACTATATAAAGAGTATCTGGTTGCAGGTTAGGGACAGGATCAAAAACATCCTGACCGAACACCTTTTGCCGATATATCCTGCGGTGTATGGTAGACGCGGGGGAACCCGAATACGAAGCCATCACCTTGGCAGCACGGCCAGTTGGAGCCAGAAGGCAGAAACGTTGCCTCAACTGCACCAATGTACGCACCAAAGCACCTGTCAAACTTGTTTTTCCTGTACCCGCATAGCCCCGTAGCAAGAATACACTTTCCTCATCCCTGGAAATCAGGAAACGGCACCACATATCCATAACTGTTTCCTGTTCATGTGTAGGTGTATGCCTGAAATTCGCACGCACAAGGGACATTAAATCATTCGTAATCATAAATATTTTACAAAAAAATCATCGAATGAAAGGATTATTGAATTCTTTTTACTACTTTTGCGATGCGAATGTACAAAAATAAAACGAAATAAACACATGAAAACGAGAATTAATGTAGTGCTTGGCATCTGCGCTCTGCTTTTGTTGTTCATCTGCTGGCGCAGTATTCAGGACGACCAGGATTTCAATGCAACCGTAGAGGCACGCGAGGCAGTAGTAAAGGAGCGTCTCCTGCAGATTCGTGATGCTGAGGAAGCATACAAGCAGCAGAGTGAAGAAGGTGAATACTGCTCAGACTGGAATGTGCTGATCAATTTCATCAAGACAGGTAAGTTACCACTTGTGCTCAAGGAAGGAGTATTGAGTGATGCACAGATGGAGAAAGGCCTAACCGAGGCTAAAGCTGCAGCCATCGTACGCAGTGGCAACCAGGCAGAAATTGCTGCCAACGGCCTTGAGGGTTTTAAACGCGACACCATTTGGACATCGCTGTATGACAGCCTGTATGCAAAAAAGGGCATTTCTCTCCAGGCTATCGACTCGCTACGTTATATACCTTTCGCTGAGGGTGATACTTTCGAGATAGTAGCCATTCCAAACACCACAAAGAGCGGTGCCATCATTCAAGTTATGGAATGTAATGCTCCTTTCAGAAGTTATCTGAAGGGGCTTGGCAAGCGTGGTGAACGTATGATCTACAACCGCACAGAAGAAGCTGAGGAAAAGGGCGCATATGCAGGTCTGCGTATCGGTGAAGCAGGTAATGGTTGGAACAACAATGCCGGTAACTGGGAATAAATCTCTTCTAAACTATAGTTTATCCATCCGCCATCGTGCGGATGGATTTTCTTTTTATGTCCAGAGCACCGGAAGTGGAAAAGTTATTCTGCGGGAAGACATCAAATTGCAGGAGGGTGAAGAAGCACACCTAGCTTTGGAACGAGGACTTAGCAGCAAGCGTATATCAGGATATAGTTACGAACGTGTAAACATGCTGGTGGCGACACCATCTACACGTCTACCTTTGGATGAATTCCGACGTGACGACATGCTGGCTGTATACCGTACGGCATATCACGGAACTACCGCCAAACGTGAGGACATAAAGTTTCAGGTACTTCCCACACTGGAGGTCGTTGAACTCTTCACTCTCTCTCCACAAATCGAAACCACACTGCATCAGCACTACCCCGGTGCAGTTATTCAAGGGTTATATGGAACTGTGCTGCAGCATATTTCAGAAACACAACAAGGAAGCACAATGCCGCTTAGCTTCCATGCCATTTCATTGGACAACCAGATTTTCATAATACAGCTGAAACAGGGGCGTCTGACATATGCCAACACATTTCAGGCCACCCTACCAGAAGACCAGTTATATTTTCTCTTGTATATATGGAAACTTTTCAACCTGGACGCACATCATGACATCTGTACTCTGTATAATACTACGAAGGAGTTGCTGCCCCTCGTCAGGGATTTCATTGTTAATGTACAGACCAAGACAATTCCTCTTTAGTATTATACAAAACCAGGCATCAGACAGTATGTAACCTATGAGAGTAATTACAGGGAAATACAAAGGACGGCATTTTGACGTTCCACGCACCTTCAAGGCACGCCCTACGACTGACTTTGCCAAAGAAAATCTGTTCAATGTCCTAAACGGATACATTAACTGGGAAAAAGAGCCTATGGCGCTGGATCTTTTTGCCGGCACGGGAAGCATCACCCTGGAACTACTATCTCGCGGATGTTCGCGTGTAATAAGTATTGAGAAAGACACTCTGCACTGCCGTTTCATACAGGGCTTCCTGGACAAGCTACAGGAAACCAATGCTATCGTTGTCCGAGGGGATGCCTTCAAATATATCAATACATGCCGGGACAAGTTTGACATCATCTTTGCCGATCCACCATACATACTGAAGGAAATACCCGAACTACCAGACATGATACTCATGCATGACCTACTCTCCCAAGACGGATTACTTATAGTCGAACACGGTAAGGACCACGATTTCAGCAAGCATCCGCGGTTTGTTGACCACCGTACCTATGGCAGCGTAAATTTCAGTTTCTTCCAGTAATCGGTTAATCCCACATTATTACATCCTGCCGCCGAAACCACCAAAACCACCGGAAGGACGACGGTCGCCAGTACCTTTGCGGTCACCTCCCACAGGCAGATCACCAGGTCTGAACTCCGGTCTGTCTCCAGGCCTACGCATTGCATCGCGTGCCTCCTTGTTTCCGACAAGGTTCAGTTTGTATATAATATGGAACATAGCATATGAATTGATGGCATTAGTTTCCGTATCGCTGCGCATCGTAGCACTTATGCTACGTGAGATATTGCTGCGCTGGGCAAGAATATCAAACCATTGCGCACTGATTGTCAGAGCATTGTTCTTCAAAAAGGACTGTGACAACTGTGCATTCCAGATAACTTCAGTCGTATTCATGGTTTCATCCTCGTAACCACGACGATACTGTGGGCCACAATCCATTGAAAGCTGCATGTTCCATGGTGACGATATAATCAGATTTCCACCATAATTGAAATTCCACGTATCCATATTTGCCTTCGTGTTCTGATCATTGCGCGAGTGCTGATAGCTGAAACCACCATTAACGCCAACCTCGACCGAACCTGTCTCGCCCCACTCGGTACGGTAGTTCAATCTAAGGCTTTCCCCCAGATTTACACTCTTGGTCACTGATTTGAGAAGCAGCATGTTTTCTTCTGCATATTGGAATAGCCTGGCCATGTCCTCAGTTGTTGACGGCAATGAATGCGGTTGCCCGTCGTGATACGCCTTATCCATCATATCCTGCACATCCAACTTGTTACTAGTAAATCCTACATTACGGTAATAGGAAAGGTTGGTGCTTGTACTGACATTCCATTTCTTGGCCTGACCCAGTGCCGTATTGAACATGAAATTGCCACCCGCATTCCAGTTACCGTCGATATTCATCGGACGGCTATAGCGATTACCTGTTTCCTTGTCATAAATACTGGCAGTTGACGTACTACGGCTGGTCTGACTGAAATTAAGATTGGTACTCCAACCCATTTGCCTCTCCGTCAGGTAGGAATTGTAAAACAACGAGAACCTATTGTTCCAACTACTCTCCAAGCCAGGATTACCGATACTGACATTCTGCGGATTAGTGTTGTCTATAATATCCAGCATATTGGTCATAGACGGCTGACTCATACTGCCATTATAGCGCACATTAAACTGGCTCGTCTTGTTTATCCTGTATCGGATGAACACACGCGGAGCCCAATTGAACACTTTGCGTGTAACCTTTTGCTTGGTTTCGTACTTCTCATAGTCAAGATCAGTCGTCTGAGGTTGGAAAGACACACCTGCATTCAAGCGCAAATCACTGGAATCATCGAATTTACGTGTATATCTGAACATCACCTGTGCATCATGATTATACTCGTTGTACGTTGCATACTGCGAATTCTGCACATCCCTGATTACCTCTAGTATATCCACTCCAGGAATAATACCAAGATAACGCTGCTCGTCGGTAAGGTTCTCCAGCGTTCCATCATCCAGATATTCCTGCAGGAGATCATGCAGATTGTACATCCTTTTATCCGTATTGGAAAACCTGTACTGGAACTGATAGCTGGTCTGAAGACTCAGTTCGTTGGTCAAGGGCTCAGTGTAGCTTAACCTTGTATTTATGTTCCAGCTGGAACTCGGCTGAAGTGTCAGGCGGTTGGTATAAGTCTGAACAGCTGTCTTAAAATAATCGACCAAAGACTCATCCCATCTTCTGCTCTGAGTATTAGAGTATCGCCCTGCAACATTCATCGTAACATTGCGCCCCGGCTTACCCAAACGGCGGTTTACCTGCAAATTTCCGTCAACAGTATTGGTATGTGAGAAAGATAGCGATTTCCTTTGACTGCTGTTAACCAGGATATCCTTGTACTTAAGTTCATCTTCCTCTGTCATTTCTTCATACTCACTTATAGGATCCTTCATCCCTGCCTTGTAAGGGTCACTGTCGAAATCCACGGCAACTGATGTACTGTTGCCATTGCTCTCGGAATGTGAAAAGTTAGGACGAAACAGGATATTTGTCATTGAGTCAGGCTGCCATTCCAGACGGAAATTAGCATCCAGACTCCAGTTGTTGGAAAGACCTGTAGACAACGAATTGCTCCATGTGCTGGTACCGCCGCCCATGAACGACTCACTATTGGTACGGCTTAGACTCTCGGAGTTCGTACGGCTGAAACGGGCATTGCCTCCAATCTTCAACATACCGGCAGTATAGTCCTTTTTTCCATTCTCCCAGGCAAAGTTTACGCCCAGCATCTGGCTGCTGACCACACCTCCGCGGCTGCCACGACCGCCACGACCGCCAGGCATGCTCGTATCATTTACATTGTTGGCACTGCCTATCACGCTAAACTGATAATTATCCATAAAGCGGTTTACATTAGCCTTTGCAATGTAACGGTCCTTTGTACCATAGGCACCGTCCAGGTTAATAAGCCATCCCTGCTTCATCCCCTTCTTGACAGTCAGGTCAAGAACTGTTTCCTCCTCACCGTCATCAATGCCGGTGATACGGCTATAGTCACTCTTCTTGTCGTATGCCTTTATCTTATTTATCATCTTTGTCGGAAGATTCTTCATGGACATCTTGGTATCATTGCCAAAGAACTCCTTGCCGTCCACCATAATCTTCTTAACCTCCTTGCCGTTAATGGTTATCTTGCCGTCCTCATCAACCTCAGCACCAGGCAATTTCTTTACAAGATCCTCCAATGCCGCCCCCTCAGGCAAACGGTAGGCATCCGCATTATATACAAAAGTATCAGCCTTCATCTCTACCTGTGCAAGACGGGCGACCACATTAGCCTCCTTCATCAACTTTGCATCATCCGACAGTGATATAACACCTACCGAATGAGGACTATGCTTTGTCGAAAGAGTAATATTACGGAAAACACTGCGATATCCAATGTAAGACACCTTAAGGATATAACTACCTGCTGCTACACCAGGAATGGCAAACGAGCCATCTGCCTTGGATGCAGCACCACTTACCCTTGCACTGTCCTTTATATTGAGCAATACCGCCGTAGCACCAGGCAACACATCACCAGTCGCCTTCTCCGTAACCTTGCCCGTCACACTTATTTTCTGTGCTGTTACCGTAGTAAAAGCACAGAACAAGGCTATAACCAATAATAAATTACGCATATAAAAAGAATTGTGATACCCGTTTTTGACAGTACAATCAGCAAATGGTTTAATCTGCCTGTCAACTCTCCCTGTAATAATCCAGCATCTGCTCAATTTCCACCATATTACAAGCCTGATTTATGCGAATATCACCAATACCGCCCAAAAGTGTAAAATTTATCACTTTTCCCACATTCTTTTTATCATGCCTGATAAACTCAATAAGACGGTCATAATGCCTACATTCATAATGGAACTTGCCGTAATATTCGCGGACATAAGCCTCTACCTGATGGAATACCTGACTTGGAAATCCGCATTTCACCACACTCATATAAAGTTCCATTACCAATCCCCATGCAACAGCATAGCCATGCAGGACCGTGCGATTATCCTCCATAGCCAGGCTCTCTATGGCATGGCCTGCTGTATGGCCGAAATTCAATGCCTTGCGAACACCAAACTCCATGGGATCCCCTTCAACAATACGCTGCTTGACTGCAACGCTACACTCCACCATCCGTACAAGTTGCTGTCCAAGAGCCACGTCTCCTCCGCGAACCGTTGTCGGATCGAATGCAAGCAGTTCGGTCAAATGCTCCTTACTGTCCAAAAGCCCGTGCTTTAGCATTTCGGCATAGCCCGACAGCAGATTATAGTCATCTAAGGTACGCAGAAAGTCGGGAGCCAACAGAACAGATTCGCTCAGGTTGAACACACCGATTTCGTTCTTCAGCCCACCGAAGTTGATACCAGTCTTGCCACCTACTGATGCGTCAACCTGTGAAAGCAAAGTCGTGGGGATATTGATATACTTTATTCCGCGCTTGAACGTACTGGCAGCAAAACCACCCAGGTCGGTAACCATGCCGCCACCGAGATTAACCAACAGTGAATGACGTGTTGCACCTCCCTTCTGCAGAGATTCCCATACATGCATCAGCGACTCTATCGTCTTGTTGTTATCCGTAGCCCCGATCGTAATCATCACGGAACCTTTCATCACTGGCACATCACTAATCAAAGGCCAGCACAACTGCAATGTGTTAGTATCCGTGAGACAGAACAAACGGTCAAAGCTTATTGCCGACACCGCTTCGGCCAAACGCTCAGTAAGCGAGTCCACCATTATAACATGCTGCTTCATGACTTTACAGTTACCTCGGCACCACGATAATAATAGTGCAGAATATCCATATATGAATAACCCTTACGGCCCATTACAGCAGCGCCTATCTGGCACATGCCAACGCCATGTCCCCATCCGCGACCATGCAGTATGAAGCCATCCGGTACCACCTGTATGTCAAACGCACTTGATAACAGATGCGTCTTGCTCAGTGTCCGGCGGATTTCCAGCTCCTTGCCTAGAATTAAAGTGTGCAGCGTACCGCAAATCTTAATTCTACTGATATGGTAACCAGGTCCACGCTCAACGACATCCAGTGACTGTATTGTGCCAAAGTCTATCTTTAGTCTTTCAAGAAGCAAGTCGTGCAGTTCCTGCTGCGAAATATGCACATCCCAACGGTAATAGTCTACAGTTTCCCTATCGTAGTCATTCAGTATCTCACCCAATATCTCACGGTCGTCAGTATTGCAATACGGATCCTCCACGCTCTGCAAATAAGGTTTGGTAACATTCTCCCAAGCATACTGGAATTCCTCTGTACGTCCGCCACAACACTTGCTGAACCGTGCATCACATATCTCACCATTGTAAGTCAGTATCTGACCACGTGTAGCCTCAACAGCCTCACGCACCTGAGGCAAAGCAGCACGCGTGACGCCCTGATACCGCTGACAATGATCATCTGCGCAAACATCAAATATCGTATGATCTTCACGGTCGTACCACCTGACAATCTCATTCTCCGTCCTAGAAAAGGCAAAGGAAACGGGTGATTCTGTTCCAAGATGCCTGCGCTTCTCTATCTGTGCATATAACCAGCTCCTCGATATTACTGCCGAAGCCTTTAGGAATTCCAACTTACAGGTTGCACTCATCTCGCTGGAAATCACGCTAACAAGATATTCCTCTATCGGCAAAATGTTTATGGCAACTATCCTATCCTCATCCACCATCAACCTGAGCGTTCCCTGAAAAGTTTGTGTCTCCTGACGCTCCCAGTGAAATTTCGCTCCTATCGTTACACCATATAAGCTGAATGTCCCACGCTCATCAACAGGTCTGAACACCAGTTCTCTATACAACTGTCCCCCCCAGCGAAGTGACCCATCCTCCAGCACAACCCTTTGGCTTCCTACAACATTCTGTCCTTTTGCCGTATACTCTCCGTTCAGGACAAATTCTATAGACTCACCATGCATTATACCTACGGAAACTACATTTCCAGAATCAGGCTCTTCAACAACGGCCTGGGCATCATGACTATCAGTCTTTGATTTATGTTCAATGGTATTCTCATCACCCGAAACCTCTTTTATAACAGGCTCAAGTTCCTCGAATGTCATTGTTACCTCCTGCAAGACAGATGCCGCACGTTCAGGCGTAAGAGCCTTGAAATCCTCCTCACGTGGAGTTATCAACAGTCCACACATATCCAATGCACCCGGAGAAATCATACAGCCGTGCTCCCCTGAACCATAACAGTCAGGACGATGCTTCTTGCGAGGGAAAATCAAAGTTACTATCTCGTCCTCACGTTCCGCGCCACAGTCCTGCCGCCAGGAAACCAAATTCATCCTGGGTTCATCCTCTCCCTTTACAACAGGCAAAGCCTTATATATGCGCTGGCAAAGGATATTATCCGGCTCCGCGGGTAGCGATCGTATCACAAATACAGGACATACATATCCCTCCAAGATATATAGCCCGCACCCTTCACTGGTATTACCAGCCTCGTGCATATCAGCAGCCTGGACACCCGTCACAGGATATATCTTCCTAAGCCGGCTCTCATACATCTTCCAATCACGCTCCAGAGGAACCACTCCGCGACTTCCTGACTGCAAATGCATGTGATCAGGACACGATGCCCCACACACAGGACCGTTATAGAATACAATCTGCCCAGGCATATTCCATGCCATGTTGCGCATAGTACCGAAATGGCTCCATATATTCTGCTTAACATGACGTCTGGCCGATATAGTAAAATGCTGCGGCAATATCGGAAACGGATTCACCAGAACCTGATAATGCTTCTCCGTCATCAACGAATGCTGCTCCGCAGGACGGTTACGATCACACAGGAAACACGGACGTGTCTCTATCACCTTCCTGTCAATACTGGCACCAGTAGACACTATACGAGCAGGATTCCACTGACAAGCCAAACGGACCTCGCGCACCTTGTTACCATCTGCCGAAGTGCTCTCTACCGTCAATTCACGTGTCTCTACATTCTCAAGGTCACGATAACGTCGTGCCGCGTCTTCCCAGCCTGCTAACTCACTCTCGAAAAAATCCTCGACCTCCTCAGCCGAGACCCTGTGCTGCCATATCTCGTTCAACTGTCTGCGGGCCCTTATCTCAGACGTGCGCAACTGATCCTTATACAGATTATTAGCATTTATCCTGTCTTGACTAAGAGCCGCATCACTATTGCCATCCCAGCGACGGCACAGGTACAGTTCGTCATATATACGACCAATACGGTAACGGCGGCTTATCATCAATCCCAAAGCATAATCCTCACCATACGATGTATTCGGAATCTGAATCTCCCTCAATACAGGAGTATAGAATGCCCGCGGAGCACCCAGACCATTAATACGCAAAGCATTGTTACGTCCGTTCTGAGGAGTCCACTCCTTGTGGTCGATCAATCCTGGCGGCAAGGTCTCCAACTGGAAATTGCACATACGGTATGACCCGATTACCATGGCAGCATTATCCTCGTAGAACTTTTCTACAATACGCTGCAATGTATCAGGACCGCTATACAGGTCATCGCTGTCCAACTGGACGACGAACTTGCCAACACGTTCGTCATGCACAGCACGATTCCAGCACCCGCCTATTCCCAGATCACCACGTTCAGGAATAATATGTATTACACGCCCGTCATCCACATAACGGTCAATAATCTCCGTCGTACCGTCGGTACTTCCGTTATCAACCACAATCAGATTGAATTCAAAGGACGTTTTCTGCTTCAAGACACTCTCTATGGCATCCGCTATAGTCCTTACCCTGTCACGCACAGGTATGACGACAGAAGCCTCAACAGCAAAGTCCGAAGCAGAAGAAAAATCAATCGTATCAAACTCGCTGGGATGCAAATACGCATTTATCGCACGAAGATGCCGTGTAGCTGCACGCTCCATTTCCACTTGACGGGCACGGTTACGCGGGTCCACATAATCAAACTGCTTCTGCCCAGACAGACGCGTATCATTCTCTACCTCAGTATACAGGAACTCCTTTATATGCAATGGTACAGAATGCCGGCTTACATACAGGCGCAAATCATAAAATGCTGCAAAATTGTAATGGTGTGCTGTCTCCTCATTCGCATAGCGCTTCAATATTTCGGTACGGAATAGCAGAACACTTCCCATCTGAAAATCATCACGTATACTGCCCTCCTGATAATCTATCAACGGCATAGCCTCACGCTTGCCGTCCGGGGTCATTATATAGTGATCTGCAAAGGCCATGCCCGCACAGTTGTCCTCAGTTACGGTCAGCATACGTTCCAAAGCATGATACCCCAAGCGCAAAGTATCGTATTTCGTATATATGAGCGTATACGGGGCAGTAGCAAGCGAAGCAATCTCCCTGATGGCACGCGTATCACCTATGCTATCCGAGATATGATATACCTTGTCTACCAGAGATTCCTTAAGCAACTCATCTTCCGTAGTCCCGCCCTGAGACCTATCAACCCATGGAATAAAACAATCTATCCGTTTCATACATATATATTTGTGGACAAAAATACAAAAAAACGCTGACAAATAAGAACCTTTCGGCCCAAAAATCCTAAATTTGCACCATGAAGATACATATTTTCAATCCCGAAAACGACATGGCACTTGCCAATGGCACTCCTGGCTACACCCCACCTGCCAATATCCGTGCATATAGGGAAGCTAACTGGCGCCTGCCCGAAATGTGGGCATCGCCCGAAGATATTATATGGGACGGAGAAACGCACTTTGATAATTTGGGCATACCTTCCTGTCAGGATTTCGAGATAGCCCCATGGGGATGGTCCCCAGCCATAGTACACCAACTACAACTTGCAGGTTTCCCTCACGAGAAAATGCCGTCAAACCAATGGCTCAGGAAACTACGCGCTCTATCAAGCCGTCAGACAACAGTTTCCATACAGCGCCAGCTGGGAATAGAGGCATACGTCTGCCACTCTATCAACGATATAACAGACATCATGCGGCGTCAGCCACAACACAAATATATCATGAAATCACCCTGGAGTTCCAGCGGAAAAGGGCTCATGACCATCAGGAACACCAACTGGCCAGGCTGGGCACGCCACATACTCAAACAACAAGGCTCAGTTATAGTTGAGCGCAAACTGGACCGTGCACAGGACTTTGCAATGGAATTCATAAAAGATGACGAGCACAATCTAAAATACCTCGGTCTATCCCTGTTTTCTACCGATGAATACGGCCATTATCTACACAACATCCAGGGGAATATCCCCTATTCCCTTGACACTGTGCGGGAATGGTATCTTACCCATCTGCCCCGCATTGCTCCATGGTACCAAGGCCCTATCGGCGTCGATATGCTCATTACAACAACCGGAGAAGTCTGTCCCTGCATTGAAATTAACTGGCGCATGACTATGGGAATGGTGACACTTTTATAGTGTTTCTCTCACATTTTCCCATATTTTTCTTTGCTGTTTCAGTAAAATGCATTACCTTTGCACCCGCTAAGTCCAAAAGGCAAGCAAATAGGCTGACTCGCTAGCTCAGTAGGTAGAGCACTTCACTTTTAATGAAGGGGTCTCGGGTTCGAACCCCGAGCGGGTTACCACAAGAAAAAGAATATAGGCTTATGAAATTTCATAAAGTTTATGTTCTTTTTTCTTTCTGCAAGAAACCGACAGCAATGAAATATATATACAAGTTAGCCGCTTTAATCGCAAGTAACATGGCACTCATCGTAGTGGCAGTCTCTGCAATTTCGCTATTTGTTCCCAAATCATTTCTATGGGCATCAACATCAGCTATCACACCTATGTTGGGAGTGGTTATGTTTGGAATGGGACTGACCTTGAGAGCATCGGATTTCAAACCAGTATTGATGCACCCACGGGAAATTATAATCGGCGAACTGGCACAATTCATTATAATGCCGATAACTGCATGGCTGTTGTGCAAGTGCCTACACCTGCCATTGGAACTGGCTCTCGGTGTCATTCTCGTGGGATGCTGCCCTGGTGGAACAGCTAGTAATGTTATCTGCTATCTTGCCAAAGGTGACGTTGCACTCAGCGTCGCCATGACAGGAGTATCCACACTGGTTGCACCCATAGCTACACCTGCTCTGGTGCTCCTCTTGGCGGGAAAAGAGGTTAATATTGATGTAATCGGAATGTTCGCCAGCATAATCCAGGTTGTCATAATCCCCATAGTAGCAGGAATCGCAATAAATCATTATTTCAACAATCTCTGCAAGCAGATTACACCCATTCTCCCCATGATATCGACACTAGCCATTGCATCTATTATTGGAATCATTGTGTCTCACAATGCCCAAAACATCATTTCGTGCAGTATTCTGGTTGCGGTAGCCGTCGTCATGCATAATCTTCTGGGACTGGCACTTGGTTATACTGCAGCGAGCATCATGCACCTGTCTCATGCCAAACGCACAGCCATCAGCATCGAGGTCGGCATGCAGAATTCAGGACTTGCAACATCGCTTGCAACAACACATTTTGCAGTATTCCCAATGGCAGCAATCCCAGGTGCTATTTTCTCGGTATGGCATAATCTTTCCGGCAGTATCGCTGCACACATACTAAGGAAATAACATATTTCGAAGGCATTTATAGGTAAATTTGGTCGTTTTTTATTATATTTGCACGAAATTTATAGTAAAACGGCTTATGATATTGTCAATGACAGGTTACGGCAAGGCTTCTGCCGCATATCAGGACAAAAAGATTACTGCTGAAATAAAGTCACTGAACAGCAAGGCATTGGACTTGTCCACGCGAATAGCATCATGCTATCGTGAAAAGGAGATGGAAATCCGTTCGATGATTTCGGCAGCATTACAGCGAGGGAAAGTCGAATTTGCCCTATGGATTGAGCGTGACGAAACTGCAGTGACAACAATTATAGACGGAGCCATGGCAGCAGGATACTACAAGCAGATTTGTGAGGTATCCGAGGAACGGGATATTCCTCTGCCCAAAGACCCGTGGGCTCTAATAATGCGTATGCCTGACGTTATGAGCAGCCAGGAACGCAGGGATGATTTAAGCGCCGAAGAGTGGGAAATAGCTGCGAATGTAATCCAGGAGGCAGTAAACCAACTGACGGCTTTCCGAACCCAGGAAGGTGAAGCTCTGTCAAAGAAGTTCCGTGAGAAGTTGGATTCTATAGATGCCCTGCTGAAGAGCATAGAGCCTTGGGAGAAGATTCGTACGGAGAGAATACGTCAGCGCCTGATGGACGCCCTCTCATCAATACCCGAAGTGGAATATGACCGTGGGCGCTTGGAACAGGAAATGATATTCTACATAGAGAAACTGGACATTAACGAAGAAAAGCAGCGTCTGGCCAACCACCTGGAATATTTCAGGGAAACAATGGCAGGGGAACCCGGCCAAGGCAAAAAGTTGGGATTCATTGCACAGGAAATGGGCAGAGAGATAAATACTACAGGTTCCAAGTCCAATCAGGCCGAAATGCAGAATATTGTTGTCCGTATGAAAGACGAACTGGAACAGATTAAGGAACAGGTATTGAACGTACTGTAACATGAAGGGGAAATGTCTGATATTTTCTGCTCCATCGGGTAGTGGAAAGAGTACTATAGTAAAGTGGCTTATGGACGAGCATCCCGAATTGAAGATGGCGTTCAGCATAAGTGCCACATCCCGTCCCCCCAGATGTAACAACGGTATCATGGAGCAGGACGGCGTAGAGTATTTCTTCCTGACCCCCGAGCAGTTCCGTAGCAAGATTGATGCAGGTGAGTTTCTAGAATACGAGGAGGTATATAAGGACCGCTATTACGGTACGCTGCGTTCTCAGGTAGAAATCCAACTGGAAAAAGGTGTCAATGTTGTTTTTGACATTGATGTAAAGGGTGGCATAAACATCAAACGTCAGTTTGGCGAGGACTCCATGAGCCTGTTTATCCAGCCACCCTCTATTGACGAACTGCGCCACAGGTTGGAAGGACGCGGCTCTGACTCGACAGACCAGATACAGATGCGCCTTGACAAGGCAGAATATGAGATGACTTTCTCTCCACAGTTTGACCATGTCATCGTGAATGACAATCTGGAAGAAGCCAAGGCTGAAGCCCTGAAACTAATACGCAATTTTCTGAACTGATGGCTACAATCCTAAGCATAGAAACGAGTACCGAGGTTTGCAGCATAGCTGTGGCTGAGGACAATCATGTAATCTACCATGAGGAGGACTTTGACGGACCTTCGCATGCAGTTAATTGCGGTGTCTTCACGCAGAATGCACTCAGCTTTGCAGAAAGTCACGCCATTCCGCTGGATGCAGTGGCTGTAAGCGAGGGTCCTGGGAGCTACACGGGGCTGCGTATTGGCGTTAGTATGGCAAAGGGTGTGGCATACGGACGAAACATACCGTTGATTAACGTTCCAACACTTGAACTTCTGTGTGTGCCCGTCCTGCTCTATCATGAGGAGATTCCCGATAATTCCTTGCTTGTACCTATGATCGATGCGCGCCGAATGGAGGTATACGCGGCAATATATGACCGTTCCCTACATTGCCTACGTGGCATTCAGGCAGATATCGTAGATGCAGAAACGTACAAGGATTATCTGGAACGTGGACCTGTCGTATTCTTTGGAAACGGATCGGCAAAATGCAAGGAGATCATAAAACACACTAATGCGATATTCGTTCAGGACATCAACCCGCTGGCTTCCAACATGGCACCGCTGGCAGAGCAGAGAATACGCAGCGGGCGTATTGCCGACACAGCATATTTCGAACCTTTCTACCTAAAGGATTTTCATGCGACAAAACCCAAGAAACTGATATGAATAGAGTAGACTATAACACCGAGCGCCAGTCAATGGTAATGGCGGAATACGGACGTGTGGTGCAGGACATGGTAAAATACTGCATCAGTATTCAGGACCGTGAGGAGCGCCAGCAATGTGCACAGGCAATTGTTGCCGTAATGGCCAACATCTCGCAGGAGAAGCTCACAAATATTGACGTACAGCAGAAAATGTGGAATCATCTGGCTGTAATCAGCGATTTCCAGTTAGACATTGACTATCCTGTAGAAATAATCAAGAAGGAGGAGGTCGAGGAACAGCCTGCTCCAATGGCTCTCCCACAGAGTAAGATACGTGCGCGTTTCTATGGTCGTATCCTGGAACAGGCCTTGGATACGCTTGCAAAGATGCCAGACGGTGAGGAACGTGATGCCCTGACATGCAAGGTGGCAAACCAGATGAAACAGAGTCTATTTACATGGAATCCGGATGTAATGAGCGAGGACAAAGTCATTCGCGACATTCAGGAATACTGTAATGACTCGGTTGCCGATGCCTTGGAAGGACATCAGTTTGCTCCACTACAGACGGTAAGCACCAGTTTCAACAAAAAAAAGAAATAAACTGAGATAGGATTGCAATATGGCAGCATTTATAATTGAAGGCGGACACCCATTGAAAGGTGAGATTACACCGCAGGGAGCCAAGAACGAAGCACTGCAGGTGCTGTGTGCAACCCTGCTGACTGGAGAACCCGTCCGCATCAAGAATATTCCTGATATCGCAGATGTAAACAACCAGATACACCTACTGGAGGACGTGGGAGTCAAGATTACCCGCAACGGAAAGGGAGACATGACATTCCAGGCTGACAACGTTAATCTGGAATATCTGGAGAGTGACGAGTTCCTACAGCGTTGTTCGCGACTGCGAGGCAGCGTTCTGTTCATAGGTCCTCTGATAGCACGCTTCGGGCACGCAATGGTTAGCAAGCCAGGCGGTGACAAGATTGGTCGCAGAAGGCTTGACACACATTTCCTGGGCATAAAGAAATTGGGTGCAGATTTCGAGTATGACCATGAAAGAGGTGTCTTTGAAATACGTGCCAAGCAGCTGAAAGGCTCGTACATGCTATTGGACGAAGCCTCGGTTACCGGTACTGCCAACATTATTATGGCTGCTGTACTGGCAAAAGGAACCACAACAATATACAACGCTGCCTGTGAGCCATATCTGCAACAATTATGCCATATGCTTAATTCCATGGGAGCTCAGATAAGCGGCATTGCATCGAACCTTCTCACAATTGTGGGTGTAGAATGCCTGCATGGTACGACCCATACGATTCTACCAGACATGATCGAGGTCGGCTCTTTCATAGGAATGGCTGCCATGTGTGGAGAAGGAGTTCTTATACGTAAGGTCAACTACCAACAGCTGGGTATAATACCTGACACTTTCCGCAGACTTGGCATAACAATTAACATACAGGGAGACGACATTTTTATCCCCAGGCAGGCGCATTACGAGATAGAGTCATTCCTGGACGGCTCTTTCATGACTATTGCCGATGCTCCGTGGCCAGGACTGACACCCGATCTTCTGAGTGTACTGCTGGTTGTTGCAACACAGGCCAAAGGAAGCGTCCTGATACATCAGAAGATGTTTGAAAGCCGACTGTTCTTCGTTGACAAGCTGATAGACATGGGAGCACAGATCATCCTGTGTGATCCACATCGCGCAGTTGTCGTAGGACACAACAAGGAATTCCAACTGCATGGAGGTCGCATGACCAGTCCCGATATACGTGCTGGTATTGCCTTGCTTATTGCAGCCATGAGTGCAACAGGTACCAGCCGCATAGACAATATCGGTCAGATTGACCGCGGATATGAGAATATCGAAGCACGTCTGAATGCCCTTGGTGCAAAGATTACCCGAGAGGAATGATTGGTGAAATATACAAGATAGGCACACTTACCCGTACACATGGCGTACGTGGGGAAATCTCCATTTCATTTACTGATGATGTTTGGGACAGGGTCGAGGCAGACTTTCTGTTTCTGATGGTTGACGGGTTGCCGGTTCCTTTCTTCCTAGAGGAATGGCGATTCCGCAATGACACCACTGCCCTGCTCAAATTTCAGGGCATCGATGACGCAGTACGTGCCCAGGAATTTGTCGGATGTGATGTATACTTCCCACAGGAACTGACCCCGGAACCAGACGACAACACCATCTACACTTGGAGGCAGTTCACAGGTTGGAAGGTGGAAGACCGCAATGCCGGTAATATCGGTATCATCGACAAGGTTGATGACAGTACCGCAAACACGATTTTCGAAATAGACGGTATACTGATTCCTGCAGCCGAACCTCTGATTGAGCGTGTCGACCCTAAGACAAGGACCATATGCATGAATATTCCCGAAGGATTATTAGAACAATGAAACGCAAACTATGTATATTGGGATCCACAGGATCCATCGGAACCCAGGCCCTGGATGTAATACGCGAACACAGCGACCTTTTCGAGGCTTATGTGCTGACTGCAGGACGAAATGCAGACCTTCTTATACAACAGGCCCGTGAATTTCAGCCTGCTACGGTTGTAATTGCAGACGAGGACCAATATCGGAAAGTCAGCGAAGCACTGGCAGACTTACCCATTCAGGTATATACAGGAAGCGAAGCATTGTGTCAGGTAGTTACCATGAAACCTGTGGACATGGTGCTGACTGCATTGGTAGGTTTCAGCGGCCTGCGACCCACAATTGCTGCTATCAAGGCAGGCAAACCTATAGCATTGGCAAACAAGGAAACCCTGGTCGTTGCCGGTGAACTAATCACTGCCCTGTGCAAAGAGCATAATGTTCCACTTCTGCCCGTTGACAGCGAACATTCCGCCATCTTCCAGAGCCTGATGGGCGAAAACAGCGATATTGAAAAGATCATACTTACTGCCAGCGGAGGTCCGTTTCGCAAGATGACACTGGACCAGATGAAGGATGTCACAGCTGCTCAGGCACTGAAACATCCCAACTGGGATATGGGTGCCAAGATAACAATCGACTCGGCAAGCATGATGAACAAGGGTTTCGAGGTTATTGAAGCCAAATGGCTATTTGATGTCGAACCCGACCGCATTCAGGTCGTAGTTCATCCTCAGAGTATCCTGCACAGTGCCGTTCAGTTTCAGGACGGAGCTGTCAAGGGACAGATGGGGGCTCCTGACATGCGTGTTCCCATCCAGCTGGCAATGTCCTTCCCCAAAAGGCTGAAGAGTTCATTCCCACGTATTGACTGGTGGGATTTGAAGGACCTGACCTTTGAAAAACCCGACCTGCAACGTTTCCCTTGTCTGGCCTTGGCCTACGAAGCTATTCGACTGGGCGGAAATGCCGCCTGCGTAGTGAATGCTGCCAACGAGGTTGCCAATCTTGCTTTCCGGCAAGGCCGTTGCGGTTTCCTGCAAATGGCAGAAATCATCCAGGAAACACTTGTTTGCGTGCCCTATATTAAGTCACCAACACTGGAGGATTATCTCGAATGTGATGCCGAAGCCAGGAATGTGGCAGAAAAGATGATATTAAAATAACTGATGGATTCTAAAAAATAATCATGGATATAAATCTGATTCTTATCAAGGCCCTGCAACTTGTCTGTTGCTTGAGCATTTTAGTAGTGCTGCACGAGGGCGGGCATTTCTTCTTTGCAAAAATAAGCGGAGTGAAAGTCGAAAAGTTCTACCTGTTCTTCAACCCCTATTTTCACCTGTTCTCAACCCGTGACAAATGGTTTACACGCCTGTTCCCCTATTTCAAGGACAACGAAACCGAGTACGGCATAGGATGGATTCCTCTGGGCGGATACGTCAGCATAGCAGGCATGGTGGATGAAACCAAGAATGCCAAGGACATAGGGACCGAGGTGCATGACTATGATTTCAGCTCCAAACCAGTATGGAAGCGTTTCCTTATTATGTTCGGAGGCGTTCTTGTCAACTTTATCACGGCACTGGTCCTGTATTCTGTCGTAATGTATACATGGGGCCAAGATATCATTCCTATGCGCAATATCCAGAGCGGACTAGTCTTTAGCCCCCAGGCTAAGGAGATAGGTTTCCACAACGGTGACATCCCGATCAAGACCGACGGCAAGGACATCGAAGGCTTCTCGGGAGCATTAATGGCAGAGATATCCGAGGCACAAACTGTCACCGTGCTGCGTGAAGATGTTTTCGCCAAAGGGAACAGGACAGAAGTCGATATCGTAATGCCCGAAGAAGGTGTAAGCCTGTTGGAGATGATGCACAATCCCAAGTTCCTCGCCCTGCCAATCCCAACAGTTGTAGGAGAAGTTGCACCTGATATGCCTGCCGAGGCAGTAGGCATAAAGCCAGGGGCTTTGATTCTGAGCATCAACGGCGATACCCTTACGGATCAAAGTGACGTACAACTCCTGATTGCATCGCTCAAAGATATCCTTGCCAGCAAGGACTGTACAGCCAAGGACAGCGCCGATGCCATGACACTTACGGCCGTTGTACTTCAAAAAGGTGCATCTTCGCCTGATACCGTTACCCTGCACCTGACAGATAAAATGCAGATGGGTGTAATATGGGATACTCAGCATTTACAGGATATCAAGACCCAACACATAGATTACAGCCTGCTGAGCAGTATTCCTGCAGGATGTGCATACGGATGGGAAACCTTGACCAGCTATGTAAGTTCGCTGAAATACCTGTTTACTCGTGAGGGAGCCGAGAGTGTAGGCTCGTTCATTACAATCGGAAGCATCTTTCCCGATGCATGGGACTGGCAGCGCTTCTGGAATCTGACAGCCTTTATCAGCATCATCCTTGCCGTAATGAACATCCTGCCGATTCCAGGATTGGACGGCGGACATATCGTACTCCTGGTTTACGAAGGCATCACAGGACACAAGCCATCGCCAAAGTCAATGGAGATAATAGAGAAAGTCGGTATAACCCTACTTTGCGCCCTGATGATTCTTGCAATGGGTAATGATATCGTAAAGTTTATCCTGTAAAGAATTACTTCACCAACGAGGAATCGTTCTCTAAAAGCCATTCAGCTATCTGAACGGCATTCAGGGCTGCACCCTTTTTTATCTGGTCGCTGACCAGCCAGAAAGTAATACCATTGGGATTGGCAAGATCCTTGCGGATGCGTCCTACGTATACGTCATCGCAATTCTCGTGGAATAAAGGCATAGGATAAACCTTGTTGTCAGTATCATCCTCAAGCTGCAGCCCCTGCCCGTTCCTTACGGCCTCCTTGAACTCCTCCACGCTTACAGGGCGTTCTGTCTCTGCCCAGACACTCTCACTATGACAGCGCAGCGAAGGAACACGTACACACATCGCAGAACAATCAGCATCTGTATGCATGATCTTCTTCGTCTCATGATACATTTTCATCTCCTCCTTGGTGTAACCGTTCTCGGTAAACACATCTATCTGAGGAATCACGTTGAAGGCTAACTGATAGGCAAACTTCTCAACCGTTGGCTTCTCTCCGGCCAATACCTGACGATACTGCTCGTACAGCTCTGCCATTGCCGCAGCACCTGCACCACTGGCAGCCTGGTAACTTGCCACATGAATTCGCCTGATGTGACTGATGTTCTCCAAAACTTGCAGAGCTACGACCATCATGATTGTCGTACAGTTAGGATTGGCAATAATGCCTCTAGGACGCTCCAAAGCATCTGCAGCATTACATTCGGGAACTACCAACGGTACATCCTTGTCCATGCGGAAAGCACTGGAGTTGTCAATCATAATGGCACCATGCTTCGTGATAGTCCCTGCGAATTCCTTGCTGGTCCCACCACCTGCGCTGGTAAATGCAATGTCTACTCCCTTGAAATCGTCATTGTGCTGCAGGAGCTTGACCTCAATCTCTTTGTCACGGAACGTATATTTTGTGCCTGCACTGCGCTGACTGCCGAACAGCAGCAACTCGTCTACGGGGAAATTCCTCTCATCCAACACACGCAGGAACTCCTGCCCTACTGCACCACTTGCACCGACAATGGCTACCTTCATATTCTGATTTTAGTTATGTGTATTAATTTTGGTGCAAAATTACGGAAAAATCATTAAATATGACGATACCGGATAATGTTTTTTGCACAAAAAAGAATATCTTTGCAGGCAAATATTCCCATATGCACAACCTTTTGACCATAATACCCCAGAATCCAGCACTTGTTACTGACAATACCTGGATATTTTTTCTGGTTCTGGTTATTATATTGTGTGCACCAATCCTGCTACGGCGCCTGCATATCCCACATATCATCGGTTTAATACTGGCAGGCGTAGCCATAGGACATTACGGTTTTAACATCATAGAGCGCGACCGCAGCTTTGAAATCTTCGGTCAGGTAGGTATCTATTTCATAATGTTCCTCGCAGCCCTGGAACTTGACATGGGCAGCGTAAAGCAGTACGGCCGAATGGGATTGCAATTCGGAGCCATAACATTCCTGATACCTTTCGGCATGGCCGTTGCCGCATCGCACTACCTGTTGGAATTCGGACTGATTACCTCGCTACTGATAGGATGTATACTCGCCTCGCATACCCTGGTTTCTTATCCCATTGTAGGTCGCTTCGGTATAACACGTCATCCTACGGTAATCGTCTCCGTAGTTGCAACTGCAGTAGCCCTGTTTGCCGCATTGCTGGTACTTGCCGTTGCCGTAGGTATGATTAACAATACCGGTTGGGAATTCTGGGCATGGTTTGCCGTAAAATGTATCGCATACGGCAGTTTCGTAATCATTGTATATCCCCGGTTTGGCCGCTGGTTCCTGCGCCGGTTCCAGGACAGCACCATGCAGTTCCTGTTCATACTGGCACTCGTCTTTCTTAGTGCCGCACTTGCAGAGCTCGCAGGACTTGCAGGACTGTTGGGTGCATTCCTTGCAGGATTGGTAATCAGCCGTCTGATTCCACGAACATCCCCATTGAAATCATACATCAGCTTCGTTGGCAATGCATTATTTATCCCATATTTCCTGATAGGAGTCGGAATGCTGATTGACGTACGGGTTGCCTTTGCCGACATCCATACCGTATGGATAATACTTGTCATGGTCATTGTAGGTACACTCAGCAAATGGATAGCATCACTGTTCATGTCATTCATCTCACCCAAGCTACGTGGTGGAGGAAATCTGATGTTCGGACTGACCAGTGCCCATGCAGCAGGTGCGCTGGCCATAGTAATGATAGGCACAGACCCCAAGGTCAATCTGATGGATGCCTCGATACTGAACGGAACCGTAATGCTCATCCTGTTCTCCTGTATCATAAGCAGCTTTGCCACGAACTCCGGTGCACGTAAGCTGACGCTTCGCACCATGGATACCGAAATCAACCAAGGTTCATATCACGGCAAATGTCTGGTAACATACAGCCAGAGTGACAGCGTTGATTCCATGACCCAACTTGCCATGCTCATCCGCAACCCGAATGTAGCAGACAGTCTTATGGGACTTACCGTTACCTATGACGACGAAAGCGGCGAAGAATCCTATCGCAACTGTCAACAAATGCTCGAGAAGGCACAGAGTATAGCAACAGCGGCCGAGGTGCGTATGGACATACTCTCGCGCATGAGCAACAACATAGCCGGAGGCATCCTGCATACAATCCGCGAGTACGACTGTGGTGAGACCATGGTCTGCCTTACCGACCGCACGACCGGAATGCCTAAATCAAGCCTCGGCACCATTATTGACAACGTCATCGAGGGAACAAAACGCGAAATAATGGCCGTACGCTGTATCGTGCCTCCAGGAACCCTTAACCGGGTTATTATTGCCATTCCGCAGAAAGCCGAATACGAAGCAGGTTTCTACAAATGGCTCGAACACATCTGTCGTATGGGAGAGCAGCTGGACTGCCTCCTGCAGTTCCATGCAAACGCAGACACACTCCCACATATACGAACATATATGCGCGACAACCACAACCTTTTGCGTGCCACGTATAACGAAATGAATCTCTGGACCCAGATACTGCACCTCTCCCAACAGGCAGGCAGTGACGATATGGTGGTATTCGTAGTAGCACGACCTGGATTTATTTCATATAAGAGCGTCTTCTCTGGCCTGCCATTGCAGATTCACAGATACTTCAGCCATACCAGCGTCATGATTCTGTATCCCGACCAGTGGGAGTGAGATGTATTGTGATTATTCGGTTATAAGGAATGATTAAGATAAGCGGAATAACAAAGAGTTTCGGTAATCTTCAGGTACTTAAGGGAATCGACCTGGAAATTGCCAAGGGGGAAATCGTCAGTATAGTCGGCCCAAGCGGAGCAGGCAAGACCACCCTGCTCCAGATAATGGGTACGCTGGACAGCGCCGACAGCGGCAAGGTCGAACTTGCCGGACAGGACATAACCCGTTTAAGCCAGAAGAAACTGGCACAATTCCGCAATAGGCACATAGGGTTCGTATTCCAGTTTCACCAGCTTTTGCCCGAATTCACCGCATTGGAGAATGTCATGATGCCAGCTTTCATTGCAGGAAGGGGCAAGCGTGCATCACGCGAGCGTGCCATGGAACTTTTGGAATTCATGGGACTTGGCGACAGGGCATCACATAAACCAAACGAACTGTCCGGAGGAGAGAAACAACGTGTCGCTGTTGCACGCGCATTGATGAACAATCCCGAAATTATCTTTGCAGACGAGCCTTCCGGTTCACTTGACACACACAACAAGCAGGAACTACATCGCCTTTTCTTTGACCTGCGCAAACGATTCGGTCAGACCTTCGTCATTGTCACACACGACGAGGAGTTGGCAGCAACAACAGACCGCACCATACACATGTTAGACGGTGCAATAATAATTAAACCAAGTGCAAGCCATCCGGCTGAATTGTAATCAGCCTTTGCCTGTACAAGTCTCCCACAGCCTTCTTGAACACCTTCTTGCTTACGCCGAAAATTGACGCAATTTCCTCGGCAGGAGACTTGTCTCCCATAGGTGTATATCCCCCGTTCTTGCTAATATGCTCAAGCAGAACTGAGCTGAAATCCTCAACACCCTTCTGTCCCCGCTGCTGCAATGTAAGGTCAATCTTGCCGTCTTCACGCACCTTGCTGATAAATGCGCGCGTAACGTCACCAGTATGCAATTCGCGGAAAATCTGAGACTCGTACAACAGCCCTGCAAAAGTATTGTTGACAATAACCTTGAAGCCAAGATCCGTCTTCTGCCAGACAAGACACTCCACCTCATCACCGACACGCGGACGTTGGCTGTAGTCATAGGCATCGCTGTCCAAAGGATTTATCAGCCATTTCTCAACCTTGGCACTGGCAATGATTCGATAAGTCTCTGGATCCAGATGTACATGTACAATGTACCTGCGACCCTTCTGCATCTTTTGCTTCTGCTCCCGGAACGGAACGAACAAATCCTTCTGCAGCCCCCAATGAAGGAATGCACCGAAATTATTAACCCATGCAACCTCGAGGCATGCAAACCTACCCACTTCGGCCAGAGGCTGGCGCATAGTGGCTATGAGTCGCTCCTCCTGATCCAGATAAATAAATACCGGAATACGGTCACCTAACCCACCGTCAGGTGTCCCCAGGGCTTTTTGGCTGATGTCACCCAATACCTCTCCCCTTGGCAGCAAGATCTCCTCCCGCTGACCACGTATGGCACCTGCCAGATAATAACCGAATTCCACCTGCTTCACCAACGGCAACAGGTTTACACGTCCTAATTCTATATCAGGGAGATTATTGTTTTGTTCCATATTATCCTAAAAGAAGCGTGCCACCCTTCGGGCAGCACGCTGTTGTTTCTTGTCTTAAAAGAAGTCGGACTTGATTAATCCTCCTTTACAGCAACGCGCTTCTCAGCGATACGTGCCTTCTTACCTGTCAGGTTACGCAGATAGTACAGCTTAGCGCGACGTACCTTACCAACCTTGTTCACGGTAATACTCTCGATAGCAGGAGACTCCAGCGGGAAAATACGCTCCACTCCAACTGTTCCAGACATCTTACGGACAGTGAAACGCTTCTTCTCACCATGACCGGCAATCTTGATTACCACACCACGATAAAGCTGTACGCGCTCCTTGTTACCTTCGACAATCTTGTAAGCTACGGTTACTGTGTCACCAGCCTTAAAAGAAGGATGACTCTTACCTGTAGCAAATGCTTCTTCAGCAATCTTAATTAAATCTGCCATTTTTCTTGGACCTTAATAAAGTTGTTTGTCGATCACCAATAGGCATAACGGGTCTCTCTTCATCCCGCCAGCGACCTATGGGAAAGCGGGTGCAAAGATATAACAAAAAATCAGAAGAGAAAAGCTATCAGCTAAAAATTATTCAAAATAAAGTGACAAAACTATCATTTTCGCACAGCCACGGTCCACGCTGTTGGTAAATTTCATCATACCCTTGTCCAACAAGTCATCCCTTGTATGCCTGATAATGTCAGCCAGGCCAAAACAGAATTTCAATTCCGGTATCAGCTTGAAATACGGCAGATAGATATCACATCCCATGCCCAACTCAATATAACAGTCGAACATCTTACCCGCAAAAGGCTCCTGATCATGCTTGTTAAGGCAGAATGTAGGAGCAAGTCCGAAAGTGAAATATGGACGGAAATTATTATAACGCGGAGCTGCAAATTTCAGCGAGATAGGTACCGAAACATAATTAGTACGCATTGTCTGCGAGGTGTCACGAAGACTGACATTATCCTGCATCTTCAAGTATTTCTGACCGAAATGCATCGTGGGCGTCAAACGCAGTTCCATATACTTGTTCAGCCTCAGCGCCCCCAGTATTCCCACTGTAAAACCTGGCGAATAACGCGTAACGTCCGTAAACCACTGCTCGCCTGTTTCAGGATCCACAATACCGTTGTTTGTCAGCTCCATATCCATGAAATTCATGCCCAGACAAAATCCCCAGTGCAATTTGCGGTTGTCTATATACGGCTTGTTCATGACACGCTGCTTCTGCGCCATAGCACCAATGGCAAAACACAACAATACGGCTATGCAGATATATTTTTTCATCATTATTATAACTTTACTATGCATTCGTTTATTGCCCTGCTCACTATTTTTGGTTATTATCAACAACTTTTTTAACCAAATCTATATTGCCAATCACCAAAAATGATTATATTTGCCACACAGTTCGGACCGAACCATGCAAAAACGAAATTATTAACAACTAAACATTAATTAATATTATTATGGCTTACGTAATTGGTGATGATTGTGTTGCATGCGGCACATGTATTGATGAATGTCCAGTAGGTGCAATATCCGAGGGTGACAAGTATGTTATCAATGCTGACGAGTGCACAGAGTGCGGTACTTGCGCAGACGCTTGTCCAAGCGGTGCAATCAGCTTGTAATTGACAGAAACTGCTATCTTCCCGGGAAGATCAGAATAGTGGGACCCGATTATCGAGTCCCACTTTTTTTATTATTTCAGCCTACCCAGAGCTTCCTTAATGCGGCGCATTGCCTCAACAATATTCTCGTCACTCGTAGCGTAAGACATACGGAAGCACTCGGGGCTGCCAAAAGCATCACCGCCAACGGTTGCCACATGACCGACCTCCAGCAGATACATAGCCAGGTCTGTCGAGTTGGTGATCGTCACGTTGCCGTCAGTCTTTCCGAAGAAACTGCTGCACTTGGGGAACAGGTAAAACGCACCCTGTGGAACATTCACCTCAAGACCAGGAATCTGCCTTGCCAGTTCGACAATCAGGTTCTTGCGACGCTCAAATGCAAGACGCATTTCCTCGACACACCTCTGGTCACCTGCGAAAGCAACCTCGGCCGCCTTCTGGCTGACAGAGCAAGGTCCGCTGGTATACTGGCCCTGCAGCTTGTTGCAAGCCTTCACGATCCACTCCGGCGCAGCTATGAAGCCAATACGCCAACCAGTCATGGCATAAGCCTTTGAGACACCGTTAATAACAACAACACGATCCTTGATATCAGGGAACTGAGCCATCGAGGCATGCTTGCCCACATAGTTGATGTGCTCGTAAATCTCATCGGCAATCACAATCACACGCTCGTGACGCAGAAGGACATTCTTCAGACCCTCCAGTTCTTCCTTGCTATACACACTGCCGGTCGGATTCGAAGGCGAGCACAGTATCACCGCACGAGTCCTGTCTGTAATTGCAGCTTCCAACTGTTCGGGAGTAATCTTGAAATCCTGCTCGATACCAGCCTCGACGATAACCGGTGTTCCGTCAGCCAGCAGCACCATCTGAGGGTAGCTTACCCAATACGGTGCCGGAATGATAACCTCGTCACCCTCGCCAACCAGAGCCATGATGGCATTACATACACTCTGCTTTGCACCATTGCTGCACAGGATCTGTGCCGCAGTGTACTCCAACTGATTTTCGTTCTTCAGCTTATTCACGATAGCCTGCCTCAACTCGGGATATCCCGGTACAGGACTATAGCGGCTGTAGTTCTCCTCAACTGCCTTGATGGCAGCAGCCTTGATATGGTCAGGCGTATTGAAATCCGGTTCGCCTACACTCATATTGATGATATCAATACCCTGAGCCTTCAGCTCCGAACTCTTCTGACTCATTGCCAATGTAGCACTTGGCTGCAGACGATTCATTCTGCTTGATAGTGTCTGTGTCATAATACTATGAATTTTGGAAATTATAAATTACAATTTGTGTCCCATACGCAGTTTTTTTGTATCCAGATAGCGGCGGTTGTATTCATTAGGCTCCACTACCACCGGGACATTCTCAACAATCTCAAGACCATAGCTCTCCAAGCCCACACGCTTCACGGGATTGTTGGTAATCAGGCGTATCTTGCCCACACGAAGCTCCCTCAGTATCTGTGCACCTACCCCATACTCACGCTCATCAGGCAGGAAACCGAGGTGGATGTTGGCATCCACAGTATCCTCGCCCTGCTCCTGCAGCTTGTACGCTGCAATCTTGTTCATAAGCCCTATGCCGCGCCCCTCCTGCTGAAGATACACGACTACACCCTTGCCAGCCTCGTCTATCAGCTTCATGGCACGATGCAGCTGCTCCCCGCAATCGCAACGGCGCGAGCTGAATATGTCGCCCGTCATGCAACTCGAATGCATACGTACCAGTATCGGCTCATCAGCACTCCACTCACCCTTGACCAGAGCAATATGCTCCATTCCGTTACTTTTCTGACGGAACGGGATGATATGGAAATGCCCGTACTCGGTCGGCAAGTCAGCCTCGACACCACGTTCAACCAACGACTCCTGCTTCAGGCGGTAGGCTATCAAGTCCTTGATAGTGATTATCTTCAACCCGTGCTCTCGGGCAACCTCCTTCAACTCCGGCATACGCGCCATAGTACCGTCCTCGTTCAATATCTCTATCAGTGCAGCAGCAGGCTGCAAACCGCTCAGGCGTGCCAAATCAACGGCAGCCTCAGTATGACCTGCACGACGCAGCACACCACGGTCCTGAGCATACAACGGGTTGATATGACCCGGACGGCCGAAATCCGACGGCTTGCGCCCCACATCTGCCAAGGCACGGATAGTAGCAGCACGGTCATGCGCACTTACACCCGTAGTACAACCCTCGAGCAAATCCACCGTAACGGTAAACGGAGTACCCAGCATACTCGTGTTCGTCACCACCTGATGCTCAAGTTCCAGTTCGCTTGCACGGTTCATCGTTATAGGAGCACACAGCACACCACGGCCATATTTCAGCATGAAATTTACCTTCTCCTCGGTAATCAGCTCGGCTGCGGTGATGAAATCACCTTCGTTCTCCCTATCCTCATCATCCACTACAATTACGAACTTACCCTCGCGAAAATCCTCCAGGGCCTCTTCAATTGAACTTAATCTGATCTCGTTGTTCATCGATATATAATGTTTTCTTTTTTTCATTCAATCACTATTACACAGTGGCAGCCACCTCCTCAGCCAAGCTATGCAGTTCCAGACGCTCGCGAATCATCGGACACAAGCGGCAGATCCTGTTCATATCACGCAACAGACGCAGTCTGAAACGCCATATACGTATCCACAGCAATATGCCAATCGGGAAGAATATTCCGCACACCATGTTCAGACGCGAATTCCTGAACGGCCGCGTATGCGCATCCGGTATCAGTATCGGCAGTTCGTTCAGTGCACCTATCACCACATTGTCCTGACTGTTGTGCAGTTCCTCGACCAAAGCCTCCAGACGCTCGTTCAGCCCTATCACCACAGTATCAGTACGATAGCGGAAGAACGTATGCCAGTACGATGGCATGTGCCATAACCGCGCTTCGCCCATATAACTGCGGCAATCCCGCTCCATCATTAACAGTTCGGATTCCAGTCGCAGATACTCAGGTTCATGTATAACAACCTCCTTGCGTGACAGACGTCGCTGCGCACGCAATCCCAGGAACATCATGAAGAAATTACGATACCCCTCCACATTAAACACCACACTGTCCCTATTAGCCTTGTTCGTCAGGAAGAAACCAATCGGAGCCAAAACCATGGTACTCAGCCATACACCGAACCATACCGACCACTCCCCCGTTTTCGCCATCTTCTCACCAGCCACGTTTACGATGTAGTAGAAGATGAATATTATCACACTCGTCACAACCGGAACCCCCAGACCTCCCTTACGGATAATTGCACCAAGCGGTGCACCTATGAAGAAGAAAACCAAGCATGCCAACGACAGAGTGAACTTCTTCCTTGCCTCCATACGATGACGTCGTAACGACAGATTCGTACTTTCAGTCGTCATGGCACGGAATTCACATTCAGCCTGAGCCGACTGCGCCGTACCTACCGCCGAGCGCAAAGCAGACTTGCGCATATCGGGACTCAGGTGCATGTACAATGTATCAAACGGCTCCTGACGGTCCGCCTTAACCGCCAACACAACAGAATCCCGTCTGCCCGTGATACTGCCCCGCAGATACTGAGACACCATCATACGATAGTACGTCTGCCCCAGCGAATCACTCACATGGCGTATACTGTCAATACCCGTCAGTATCCTGTCCAGCTCCTTCGTCTGCGCATCCCCGTTGAACAGGTTGGCATCCATCATGTTAAAGTTGGCATCAAACATAATCACATCCGTCTCCTTGTGAAAAGTCTCACGCATATAAGGGATACAAGCCCTCAGCATGTTACCTGCCTGAGCATCCATGTTACGGAAACGCTCACCCTCGTACAGCGTAAGTTTCAGATGCTGCTTGTCCATGGTACCCTGCAGCCTCGCCGAATCTGCAAGCACAATCTCCATGTGGTCATATCCCCCCTGGGTACTGTATATCATCACCCCATACAGCATACCCGTCTCCATGTCTTTATGCTCTACGAATATGTTGTATCCGGGAATACCGTTATAGAAGATACCCTCCGGAATCTCCAGTTCCGGCGTCTTCTGCTTCATACTCCACAGCAACGTAGCCAACTGACGTGTTGCCTGCGGCTGAATCCTGTTCTGGAAATAGAAACTCACACCACAGATTACCATCGACACCGCCACCACAGGACACAGAATACGCACCAGCGGAATACCAGCCGCTTTCATACTCAGCAGCTCCAGTTTCTCGCCCATGTTACCGAAACTTATCAGCGAAGCCAGTAATACAGCCAAAGGCAGGGACATCGGGACAAGCGTAAGACTGGCATAGAAGAAGAACTGCGCCAGCACATCCCATGACAATCCCTTACCGACAAGAGCATTTATAGATTTCCACAGGAACTGCATCATGAAAATAAACAAACATATAAAGAACGTTCCCGCAAACAACAGCAGGAAGTTCTTCAGGATATACAAGTCCAGCTTCTTAATTATCTTCATATGCACGCTTGATGCCAAGCAAAGATACAAATTAAGTCGCCGTTTCCCGCTATTTTTTACAAAGTTTTACGTTTTATTGTAAAAATATGGACAAAACATTTGCCGGAATCAAAACATTTCATACCTTTGCACTCGGTTTTCGGCGGGATAGCTCAGCTGGTTAGAGCGTCGGATTCATAATCCGGAGGTCGTGGGATCGTGACCCACTCCCGCTACGAAAGAGACCTGAAACAACAGTTTCGGGTCTTTTTCGTTTTTCCGAATTATTTTATATCTTTGTCCTGCAAAAATACTTAAACCGTAGAAAAATATGAAATACGCAAAATTGCTTATGACGCTCATCGTGATGTTTGTCATCACCACTGCCAGCGCACAATCACAAGGATGGAAGGTTATGGAAAGCAGTCAGAAGAAACAACCTGAATGGCTTGGCAAGTCCTCAACAACCTATATGACAGTATCCTGCGAGGACAAAGACCTTGAAACCGCACGCCGTCGCTGCATGCAGACCCTCTATGTCAAAATAGTTGAAGGCATCGCAACCAACATCTCCTCCAGCTATAAGGAAAGCCTGCAGAACGAACTTAGGAACGATGACGTTACAACGACCGAGAAATCCGAATCCAAGACCACCGTTATAGCAGCACGCCTGCCATTCCTCAGTGGAATATCCGAAACAAAAATCCAAGATTCCTATTGGGAAAAGCGCCAGGACAAGAAAACAAAGCAGATTACCTATATGGCAGCAATACAGTATGGCATCACCGAAGGGCAGTTGCAGCTGTGGAGAGAGCAGTTCAAGGAACTGGATGCCAAAATGGAGCAGAAGATGAAGGATTTGGACAACCTGGCCAAGAACATCAGCAAAGTTGAGGACATTGACAATGGTACTGCATCATGCCAGGAACTGATCAGTTTCTTTCTCGACGAACAAAGGCAGGAGCACGCCAAGAAACTACAGAACGAATTTCAGGCAATGTTCCGCCAACTTTCACTCGTCGGTGAGGAACGTGAAGGCAAATGGTATTTGGACGTCATGCTTCAAGGACGTAAAATCAAATGTTCACGCACTATGAAACTTGCAAGCAAATGCGCTGACGATATGCGTGCAACATCCCAGAATGGAGGATATGTAGTCACTTTCACATGCCTCGACTGCCTCAAGGACGAGGAAAATACTATAGAAGCCACTGTCTCTGTAGGTACAATAAAACTAAAGTATACAATTCCGATAAAGTTTTAGAAACGTAAATTAATTTTTTTTCATAACTTTGCACGCGAATATATTAAAACCAGACCATATATGAAATACGGATTCGACAACGACAAGTATATTCGCATCCAAAGTGAGCACATCAAGCAGCGTATTGCCGAGTTTCAGGGCAAGCTATACCTCGAGCTCGGCGGCAAACTTTTCGACGACCATCACGCCAGCCGCGTACTGCCGGGTTTCCTGCCCGATTCCAAGCTGAAGATGCTGTCACAGCTCAGTTCCCAAGCCGAAATCGTAATCGTTATCAGCGCCGTCGACATCGAGAAGAACAAGATCCGACAGGACTTAGGCATCACCTATAACGAAGACGTACTGCGCCTGCGCCAGGAGTTCCAGAACCGCGGCTTCATGGTAGGCAGCGTTGTCATCACCCACTACAACGGACAATGCTCTGCCGACGACTATCGCCGTCGCCTGGAATCAATGGGCATCAAGACATACTACCACTACACCATCGAGGGATACCCCAACAATGTTGCCCTTATAGACAGCGACGACGGTTTTGGCAAGGATGACTACGTCGAAACAACACGTCCCCTCGTCATCGTAACAGCCCCAGGTCCCGGCAGCGGCAAGATGGCAGTCTGCCTTTCGCAGCTATACAACGAGCACAAGCGAGGTGTAAATGCAGGTTACGCCAAGTTCGAGACCTTCCCCGTATGGAACCTGCCACTGAAACACCCCGTAAACATCGCCTACGAGGCAGCCACAGCCGACCTCAATGACGTAAACGAGATAGATCCCTTCCACATGGAAGCCTACAACAAGGTTGCCATTAACTACAACCGCGACGTCGAGATCTTCCCCGTCCTGACAGCAATCTTCGACGGAATCTACGGCAAGTGCCCATACAAGAGCCCTACAGACATGGGCGTCAACATGGTAGGCTTCTGCATTTCGGACGACGAAGTCTGCAAGGAAGCCAGCCGGCAGGAAATCATACGCCGCTACTACACCGCCCTGAACAAGATGGCAACTGGTGCCATGAACGAAGCAGAGGTAAACAAGATTGCACTGCTGTTAAAGCAGGCACGCATCACCACCGACCGCCGTACTACTACCATTGCAGCCAAGAAGCGCAAGGACAAGAACGGCACCGAATGCTCAGCCATCGAGCTCGCCGACGGCACAATGATCACCGCAGGCAGCAGTCCCCTGCTCGGAACATGCGCCAGCCTCCTGCTCAACGCGCTTAAACACCTGGCAGGTATTGACCATAGCATAAAGCTCATTCCCCAAGACTTTATCGAACCCATACAGAATACCAAGGTCCAGTATCTGGGAGGCCACAACCCACGCCTGCACACAGACGAGGTACTTGTAGCCCTCTCCGTCCTGTCGCTCAACGACGTCAACTGCCGCCGTGCTCTCGCCATGCTGCCGCAGCTCAACGGCCTGCAGGCACACTCCACCGTAATGCTCAGCGAGGTCGATCAGAAAATCATCAAGAAGCTGGGCATCGACCTTACATGCGATCCCGCCAACAAGCACTAAAGAGAGCAAACCGACATGGACGAACTGCCAAAGGACCCCTTCATGCTAATGAGTTTCGTAAACATGAAACTGCGTGACTATTACAATTCGCTGGACGAACTATGCGAGGACCTTAACGTCGAGAAGGAAATCCTGACAACAATCCTTGGCAGCATCGGGATGGAATACAACCCCGAAACAAACAAATTCTGGTAATTACATATCAATATATGAAAGTTCTACTTATCACAGGCTATCTGGGCAGCGGAAAGACAACCCTGCTCAACCGCATACTCAACAATAACAAGGGAATAAGATTCGCTGTTATCGTAAACGATATAGGCGAGGTCAACATCGACGCCGACCTTATACAGCAGGGCGGCATCGTCAACCAGCAGGACGACTCGCTGGTAGCACTGCAGAACGGCTGTATCTGCTGCAACCTGAAGATGGACCTCGTCCAGCAGCTCAAGGACATAAACGAGACAGGCCGCTTCGACTACATCGTAATCGAGGCAAGCGGCATCTGCGAGCCGGCACCCATCGCCCAGACGATATGCAGCTACCGGCAGCTCACCGACACAACCCCCGACAGCGAGGACATTACCCTCGATTGCATCTGTTCCGTTGTAGATGCACTCCGGCTCAAGGACGAGTTCAACAGCGGCCTGGACCTTACAGGACAGACACTTGCCGAAGACGACATCGCCAACCTCGTTATCCAGCAGATAGAATTCTGTAACATCATACTCCTCAACAAGGCAGGCGAAGTCAGCGAACAGGAACTGGGACGCATACGTCAGATCCTGCACACACTACAGCCACAAGCCGAGATTATCCCCTGCGACTACTGCGACGTAGAATTCGACAAGATACTGGACACCAATATATTTGACTTTGAGAAAGTCTCCACCAGCGCCAAGTGGATTGAAGAACTGGAAAAAGACCATCACCACGAGGAGCATGAGGAAGAACACCACCATCACCACCACCACGAGGAGGATGAGGAAGAACACCACCATCACCACGAACACGGCGAGTGTCACCACCATCACCACGACGGCGAACACTGCTGCTGCGGACACCACCATGACCACCACCATACACACGGCGAGGAATACGGCATCTCCACATGGGTATTCTACAGCCGCCGCCCCCTGAACCTGGGACTCTTTGACCACTTCGTAGCACGCCAGTGGCCCAAGAGCATCATACGCGCCAAAGGCATGTGCTATTTCAAGGGCGAGGAACACATGTGCTACCTGTTCGAACAAGCCGGCCGCCAGGTTTCTCTGCGACAGGCAGGCCAGTGGTACGCAACAATGCCCCAGGACGAACTCAAGCCCATACTGGCACGCGACAAACGCCTGCAAGCCGATTGGGATGACGAATACGGAGACAGGATGCAGAAACTGGTATTTATTGGCCAGAACATGGACACCGAAGACCTGAAAGAAAAGCTCCAGGCATGTTTAACCGATTAAACTAAGGAAAAGAAAATATGATCTATCTGTATATCTGGATTGGATTCGTAGTACTCGTATATCTTACAGCATGGTTCGACCACGTATACTACAAGTATAATCTGCCCAAACACTACCACCAGGTGCTCGATTCCCTTACCGAGGAAGACTAAGCACAAAATCATGTGATTTACAACTATTTAACGATTGATGCGCATTGGCTTTTTGCAAAAAATGCTACCTTTGTACCTACATTTTAGGAAATCACAAATAACAATAAAAAGAATACAAGCAATATGACAAAGCAAGAATTAGTTCGTGCCATCTCTATGGAGACAGGTATCGATCAGACAACAGCCCTGACTGCAGTAGAGGCATTCATGGAAATAACAAAGAAAACAATGGCAGACGGAGAGAACATCTACCTGCGCGGTTTCGGAACCTTCAACCTCAAGAAGCGCGCCACAAAGACAGCCCGCAACATCTGTAAGAAAGAAACCATCATCGTTCCCGAGCACTTCATCCCCGCATTCAAGCCATGCCCCGAGTTTCTCGATCAGGTAGCCAAGCTGAAGAAATAACCCACACCTATACCACTATACTAAAAATCCCGGCCAATCGGTCGGGATTTTCTTTTACTCCAAAGTATGGAAACTGCTTCCATCAAAGCAGTGCGTACAAATCATATCCTTTGGCAAGCCAATAGCCTTCACAATCGTCTCCAGCTTCGCAAACTTCAGCGAATCCAGATGCAGGCGCCTCGCAATCTCATCCACCATGCGCCTGTACTCAGGCGAATCCGTCCTGGCATACGCCTCCACATTCTTGTTCACGTCACCCTCAAATTCCTGTATAACCTGTCGCGTTATAAGCTCAAGCTCGTTCTTGCTTGCCGAGAAATTAACAAACTGGCACGCATACAACAGCGGAGGACACGCAATACGCATGTGAACTTCCTTCGCCCCCAAGTCATGCAACACCTGAGTATTATCCCTCAGCTGCGTACCACGCACAATCGAATCATCACAAAATACAATCCTCTTACCCTCCAGCAACTGCTTGTTGGCAATCAGCTTCATCTTAGCCACCAGATTACGCATCTCCTGACGCGCCGGCATGAAACTGCGAGGCCACGTAGGCGTATACTTGGCTATCGCACGGCGATACGGAATCCCATGCCCCTCAGCATAACCCACAGCCATACCAATACCGCTGTCCGGCACACCACTGGCAAAATCAACCTCCGTATCAATATCCTCAGCACCTAACGAACGACCGCAAGCATTACGCACCTCCTCGGTGTTAACACCCTCGAAATTACTCGTCGGGAAACCATAGTACACCCACAGGAAGGAACAAATCTGCATCTTCTTCTCCCTGTTGCGCAGTATCTGCATACCATCATGCTGGATCTTCACTATCTCCCCCGGACCCACATAATGCAATATATCGAAATCCAGATTAGGGAACGCCGTACTCTCGCTAGCGAAAGCCATAGCCCCCTCCTTCTTACCGATTACAATCGGGGTACGCCCCCAGAAATCCCTCGCACCGATGATTCCATCCTCGGTCAATATCAGCATCGAGCACGAACCCTTAACCGACCTGTACACATTCTCGATACCCTCCACATAGTTCCTGCCCGTCGTAATCAACAACCCGATAAGCTCCGTCGGATTTATCTTCCCCGACGAAAACTCACTCAGCACCTTACCCTCGGCAAGCAACTTCTGAGCCAGTTCCTCGATATTATTAATCTTCGCCACAGTAACCAGAGCAAAACGCCCCAGATGACTGTTCATCAGCAAAGGCTGCGCATCCGTATCAGAAATAACACCAATACCACTGTTACCCACAAAATCATCCAATTCAGGCTCAAACCTCGTCCTGAAATAAGTATTCTCCAGATTGTGGATACTACGCTTGAAACCATTCTGCTGGTCAAAGGTCACCATACCAGCACGGCGAGTACCCAGATGCGACTGATAATCAGTCCCATAAAACAAATCAGTGATACACGGCTTCTGACTGACCGTACCAAAAAATCCACCCATAACTATGGAAATTTAGTTTGATGGCGCAAAGATACACTTTTCAAATTACATAGCCAAGAAAATCGCCTGTCGGTTTAAGCAGCAGGCGATAATTCTAATTTATGACTTACACATGATTACACACCTATTGCCATCAGCATCAGCACAGAAGGTTGGTCTTTCACACGTACACATTCATCACATGTATATTATACCATGTCGGGTATAAATTATTACGGATTATATTTTTTATACCCGAACCGGTATAATATTTATAAAAATTATATATCTTTGCACCCGTTAAGGTATAATAATCGTTATGAGTTTATCAGAGCACATTAAACAAAAACGAAAAAAAAACGGTCTTTCACAGGTAGAGTTAGCTGAGAGGGCTGGAGTGGGACTCAGGTTTGTAAGGGATCTCGAACAAGGTAAGCAGACTCTGAGAATGGATAAGGTAAATGATGTTCTTGCCTTGTTCGGTGAACATCTGGGCCCAATAAAAACTGATATGACATGAAGCAGGCTGGTATCTATCTTAACGACGTATTCTGCGGAGTCCTCACAGAAGATGAAGAGGGTTATCATTTCTGCTATGAAAAGAACTAATCAGTCAATCATTTCTGCCAGAGAATATGAAGGATGACTATTATTCTTTACTTGACAAAAGGAATCGCGCTTTGGATATTAACATATAAGGTGTAGGAAAGGTGTAGGAAAGGTGTAGGGATAATCAGGAATAGAATAACCAAGTAACCTATGTTCGTAGGTCCTTGAATCCTATTTTCCTATAGAGCCATTTTGCCGTTTGGCTTAAGCCGATTGATCGTTTGGCTCATGCCATTTGATCGTTTGGCTCATGCCATTTGATCGTTTGGCTCGTGCCAAAAAGACGGGGGGCACGTAGCAAAACATGTTTTAGCACGTGCCAAACGGTGTTTTGGCACGTGCCCCCTGTTTTTCTACCATGGCAAAATAATTTTCCTGTGCGGAGAAAAATTATTTTGAGTGCAGTGAAAAAAATACGCCTGCTGGTCATTGATTTGAACCAACAGGCGCGATGTCATTTTGCTCAATTATGAATTGTGAAGGCTGCGATTAAGCAAGAGCAATGATAAGCTCGCTTAATTATTGCCGAGCGTGAGCAGGCTCGACGCGCAGCGTCAATTAGTTTCCCGCCATAATCGTCAGTATGGTAGTAACGTCGCCAATTTCAATAACTCCATTACCATTAGCATCTGCTGCTTTAGTGTCGTAACCAGTTGTCGCCTCGGGCATAGCCATCAATGTTAGGACTGACGTTACGTCACCAATTTCAATTACCCCATTGCCATTTGCATCACCCTTAATGGCTGCAACTATTCTTGTCGACTGCTGCATTTGGCTAAAATTTTCTGTCACTGTGATATTTGCGGCTCCGGAACTAATAGCAGAAAGAAGTCCAGAAGCAGATGCGTAAACTACATTTGGATTATCTGAGGTATATGAGAAATCAACGGCAGCATTGCTTGGAGCATAAGTAGGAAGTAATTGGTGTGTATCTCCTAGAAACATTTCTGTTGGAACATCTACAGAAAAAGAAGTTGCTAACACTTGCTTGGCCGTTACTGTCACTATACAATAGTCAGAAAGGCTGTATCCATTTACCTTTGCTGTTATTCGTGCTGTCCCTGCTTTTTTGCCAATGACATAACCTGTTGATGTCACTGTTGCAACATTTGTGTCTGAAGAAGACCACGCCAATGTGTATGTAGCATTTGAGGGGGATACAATTGCCACTAAGTTGACATATCCTCCTTCTTCTATGCTCCTACTGCCAGGTGTAACAAGAATACTCGTCGGTTTGATGACATTCGCATTTACTGTCACGGTACAAGGTGTAGAGGTCGCTCCATTTGCAGACTTTGCATAAATATAAGTTGTACCTTCTGATTTTGCGGTCACAGTCCCGTAAGTATAGTAACCGCTATTATTGTCCGTGCTGACACTTGCTATATCGCTGTTACTAGAAGTGAAATACACACCACCTACATAGCCAGGTTGATAAGCCGTCACCGAATAGGTGTCACCTTCGTCAAGCGTGATGGATGTGGGAGAAATTGTAAGACTTGTTGTACCGGAGTTTATAGTCACTGTATAATAGAAATCCATTGTTCGATAGTAACCATTTATCACGTAGCTGCAATAGTAATTCACCTGTGCTGTACCTACACTCAGCCCCTTGATGGTACACGAGTAGGCCGATTGCGACGTTATGCTGACGTTTGCGCTCGTTGTGGACCAACGATAGGTTTGGATGGTACTACTTCTTAGTGTTGTTTGATAGGTTGTAGCTAAGGAAATAGTCGACGTAGAACCCACATTTACCGTTGCCTCACCAGCCTTGATTGCTGCACTAGCATCCAAGCAAATTGTCATTATGAAAACCATCACAGTTGTCAGTCGACAGATGATAAATTGATTATATCGCTGTATCATAGTCTTACATACCCTTAATCCGTGCCGGGCACAACTTCATGAGTAATTTATTGTAGGAAATCTCGTGCAGCAGTGAAAGTCAAATTTTTCAGTTCCGTCTTTGTCAAGCGACGGTATGTATCTCTACCTAAATTCTCATCATCGGGTTCTTCCCAATACATGTATTCAGACAAATCTTTTTTATAAGCCCAAAATTGCGTATGTGCTGGCCAAGTCGGTCCATTCCAACCTTCCGTTGCAACAAGTGCTTTATGCCAACAAGAATATACATGCCATTTCTCATTAGACAGATCACGATTGTACGAGTTTGGGTTTTCTGTTCCGTGGGTATTCCATTTTTCCTGTTTTTCGTAATAGTTTGTATCCTTTTTTAAATTATTGGAAACTGTGCGAAGATCATCATTACAGTAGCAGTACGCACTCCTTCCATTTATAAATCTACGAATTGCAACAGAGGTAGTGGGGCTTTTTAATGATTTGTCGATTCTTACATAGAATAATACTTCTGTGTTTTGTATCTGAGCAAATAAATTCACAGAATTCAGCAAAAAAATTAAAATGGACCAAATAATCATTTTTTTCATACTAATCAATTTTAAATTTACTACTATTTAATCTAAAAAGGGATAATATTATCACAGAACGGAAATTGACGTTAACCAAACCTGCAGAAACAACATTAATGCCAATTCTCAAAGTTATAGAAAATACATTTCTTTGACTTCGATATATAATCCGAGTCGGGTACAACTTTATTCAACAATGGATTTACTGCAGAAAATCTCTATGTTTCACGTTAATACTTCTAAGTTCTGACTTTGTTAAACGCCGATACGTATATCTTCCCTTATCGTTATAATCAGGCTCAGACCATTTCATATATTCAGACAAATCTCTTTTGAAGGCATAATAACGTGTATGTTTGGGATGCATCAGGTTACCACAAAAAATCCAAGCCTCAAATGGTTTTGCATAAACATACCACTTATCATTGGACATCTTCGCGTCATACCATTTTATTTCTGCATCATCACTTCTCCATTCTAAATTTTCGTAAAAATTATAATCAGAATTTAGATTTTCAACCACATTACGTAAATTATCTACCCAATGCTTATCTTTTGGAACATAAATCGTTCCATTTACCCATCTCATAACATAAATAGAAATGTCTAGGTTAGTTGTGGAACAATCCTTCCCTATATAAAAAAGCACTTCTGTGTTTTGAATCTGAGCATTAATAATGCAGAAATAGAATAATGTCAAAATTGATAATAATGTTCTTTTCATAATTAATTTTAATGTTTAATTACTCAATATATATACTAAACATTCAATATCTGTTTCTCTTTCTGTACATTAGTATAGCATTATGTAATAATATTATTTTCATCTTTACTAAAACTTGAGTTAATCTTCATATGCTTTAATACCCAAAAACTTATCTCATATAGAAAATATAACGGAATCGTAACTATAATTAGTGTCATCAAGTCCGGTGGTGTAATTATCGCAGCAACTAGCATTATCACTATCAAAGCGTGTTTTCTGTATTTCGACAACATTTCAGCTGTTATAATCCCCATCTTCCCAAAGATGAATGCAATCATAGGTAACTGGAATACCACCCCCATAACCAGAGTCAGCGAGACAAACGTGGATATATACGAATCGAGTGTGATATTACTCACTACCTTTGATGATACGCTATAAGTACCGAGAAAACGGAATGAGATAGGGAAAAGCACGAAGTAGGACATCAGCACGCCAAGCAGAAATAAGACATAGATAATGCCAGCCACATGTACCGAATACCTCTTTTCATTCTCATAAAGGGCTGGTGAAATGAATCGGAACAGCTCATATAATATATAGGGTGAAGCTCCAAGCACTCCGAGATATACCGCTGTTGTGATGTGCGTCATGAACTGGCTTGAAAGGTCGGTGGCAATCATCTCCACATGGAACTCGTTGAAATGGAAATCTATGCCAACGGATTGCATTACTGTCTCCAACCACCTATAGGTACAGAAATCCCATTCGCTGGGGGCAAGTAACAATTGCCATGTGATGCCTTTGAAACAAAACACCACTGCCGCAATAACTCCAGCAACTCCGAGTATGCGAAACAGCATATGGCGAAACACCTCAAGGTGTTCGCCAAATGTCAGCAGATTGCCATCATCTTCTGCAACAAAATCATTTTGAAGTCGTTTCTGTTGCTTCAGTTCCTGCTCCTTGGGCTTCTGCTTCTGTTGTTTCTTCTTGTTCTTCTTCGCCATTGTCCTCCAACTCTTCTTCAAGCGGTTCTTTCATGCCTTTCTTGAAACTCTGTACTCCCTGTCCCAAGCCCTTCATCATTTCGGGTATTTTTTTTCCTCCAAAGAGCAACAAAGCGACACCACCGATAAGCAGAAGTTCTGTGGTTCCAATAAATAAGAATTGTATTGCCATACGTCTATTGTGTTACTAAGAAGATTTCACACGTATCAAAGTTGATCTCCCAATTACCTCCTTCAACAGATTCCCATTGATATTTTTCAGCCATTCTGTCCCACCAGTTCTGGAACTTTGTGCCTGTCTCGCCTAAATCCTTTACAAGTTTCTCATACAGTTCGGCATTGTCCACCGTCAGTATCTTTGCAAGTTCGTTCAATCCGTTGCGACGTTCGAAGAGTGTCTGAATCTCATTACGCTCTTCGGGTGTCACTTGCCCTACAAGTTTCTTTATCATTGCCATTCGTCTCTTTTATCAAAGGGGTCTAAATAATCTATTTCTCTAATCTCTTCTTGTTCTGGCAGGAAAGTTCCGTGCTTGCGGATGTTTAGTAAAAGCTCTCGCGAAGCGTTGCGCTCCAAATGTGCCAAGACACATTGTTCATGGCTCGGTGTATTGACCTCTAACGTCATTTTACGGTTGAGCCAGATGCAACGCTTGCACTGGTAAGCATCGCAATGGCGGCAGATAGGAGCATAATTCAACTTATAGAGTTGCTTGTTCTTGATGTCAAGCCCATGATCAAAGTCGCCGACGCTGTCCTTCTCGTCTTCATAATAAAAAGCCGGACAAATATAGAACTTTCCATTTGGTGCAAGCGTAATGTTTGTGTCGCCTGATCCGCAGTTGTTCATTTCCTTTAGCATCATGCGGTCAGTAAGCAGGTTCAGTTGAGGAGTCTTGCCATCAACGTACAATTTTTCAATATGTTCGGCGAGGGTATGTAGTACCTGCTTATACCTGTCAAAATCTATATCGGTGAACTTCTCCACGTCTGTTATGACAATATTCAGTCGAGATACTTTGGCTAGAACATCCTTTACGAATAAGAATCTTTCAAACAAGTCTGCTTTCGTTGTTCTCAACACATAGCTCTTGCCTTCTTTAAATTCACCAAAGGAGAGTCCTGTCCAGTCATGACAGACTATAACATCCGCTTCGTCTTTCAAAGATTCATCCTCACAAAGTGAAGAAACTATCTTGCTATGATCAATTGTCTCAATAACCTCTTTGTACTCCGATGGCAATTCGTAGTCGGGATAGATAAACTGAATCATCAGGTTCTCCATCATACCAAAACGGATGCCTGCCTTTAGAGTATCCAATGGGATAAGCCCGACCTTCTTCGCGGGATTCTCATAATGGCAGTATGATGTACTTCTATTGTCTAATAAAATTATAAGGTATTGCAGCATAGCACTAACATATTTCTTGTTTTATTTCCTTTTTGTTCTTCTCATACTCTTCGCGTTGGCCTTCCAATTCTAATTTTCGGTAAAGTTTATTCCAATAGTAGTTGTTGGCTCGAACGCGGGCTTTGTGCATCTTACAAATAGCAGTAGCTCTTTGATATATAGTAGGCGTGTCTGCAGCATCATAGTTCTCTCCTTGACACCATGCACATCCTCTGGCAATTTCACATGAAAAACATTCACTCGTAGATTGAACATCACGTACTAATGTCAGGAATGGCCTTAGCAAATTTTTATTAATGCCCTCATAAATATTGCCTATGATTATTGGTTTCTTCTCTCTCAAGGAGTATTGTGCGAAACGAGTGCATGGATAGAAATTACCTGCTGCATCAATGGAAAGCATATTTCCCGCACCACACCAGTTTCCGTTCTCGGTAATTGGATTGAGGGGTTTGCCCATATCCTCGCTAAAAAAGGAACACGCATTCTCCTTGTATAAATCATTGTCTATTATAACATCTGCCAGTTCCATGAGTTGACTTTCAAGAACAGCGTCATCTCCTTCTTTCCATACATTCTCAAACACACAATTAATATTTACTTCATGTATTCCCAACTCAAATAGATGCAAAACACTTTCTTTCACAAAAGGTATGTCTGCACTGCTTATTGTCACCTTTGTCGCAGCGTCTGGAAAGACTTTCAGATAGAGGGGGATATTTCGAACTACGTCCTTATAAGACCCTTTCCCCGTATTTTTATATACACGATTCAAATCATGTTTATATTCTGTACCGTCAATAGTAATCGTTATTCGTATATGTGACTCGTTCTTTTTAATGAATCGTTGTATCTTCTCCTCATGGAAATTGATTCCGTTAGTTGTGAAATTGAATCTATAAGAATTAAACCAGTGATGTCCAAGACGGTACATCTCAGTTTTCAAATAATCACATATCTTATCAATTAAGTCAATTTCCAAAAAAGGTTCACCGCCTATGAAGTCAAAAACGACAGACTGCGTTGAGAACCAATCATCATACTCATTATTTAATATGTAATCAATGGCTTTGCGCGCAGTATCAAACGACATCCTCTCTTTGTTATTCTTGCCAACAAGATAGCAATATTTACATGCAAGTTGACAATCTTTGGTGACAATAAAGGTAATATCCTTAGCTATGCCGTCTTTCCAAACACGACTACCTTCTTTTAACTGAAATCCCATCATAACAATAACTGTAAAACGGTGAGGACGGTATTCTCCGTCCTCACCTAAATTACTACGCTTTGTTTACACCCTTACAACCATAGTTCTTACAGGTTCCTGAACAGGTAAACCGGCATCCCCCAGAGCAAGTTCCTTGACAAGCAGAGGTTGAACACACTGCAGTACAGCCATAATGACAACCTGAAGGAGTAGATTCTACAGCCTGTGCGATTACAGGTGAATTTGCCATCAAGATAGCCCCCAAAATAGGCAGCGTACTCTTTGCTGCTTTCTTGAAGAATTCCCTTCGCGACTGGAGTTCTTCGTTGTTCTTGTTCTTCTTCATAACGTTAGAAGTTTAAAGATGCTTATGAACTCCCAAATTCAGCGTTAATATTCTGTTTTTATGGAAACAAAAAAAGGCATGGGAGTTACTACTTCCGCCCATCCCTGAGTTCAGGCCTTCGCATTGCCCCTGTGCAAAGATGAGCAACGCAGCCAGCCCACGCCTGAAGATTATATATATTCAACTCAAGCCCTATTATGAATAAGGTATAGCTGGAATATAATCTACCCACGCAGACGCTTATCGTTGCATTATCTCCTGTGCACAGTTACAAAGTTGCGAAGTTTGAACTCACAGAATGATAACGTCCGTAAACGCCTTTTCGAGACCTGCCCTACAAACGGCTTGGTGGTCTCTGTTCCAATAAGTTTTTGGCCCACCCGCCTTTTAGGGCTGGCATGACCGTTGCAAAAATAACAAAAAATAATATATGACGAAAATTTTAAAGGAAAAAAATACATACCTAACTCTCCTATAAGCAATGTGACCGATGTCTGACTGCTGCCAAAAGATATTTACGGTAAACAAGGATCAACTGCTGGTCACATCACAAACCTACAGTTATTTTTTTTGTCCTGTATATATTCAGATACCAAATTTTATATATATCTTCGCAATCGGAAAGCATTGGAAGGACAGAGAACATGAACAAGCCCCGCAATTATCACAGCATGTTAAAAAGGAGGAACGCAGAAAGGATGAAAACCATGCGCTGCGTTCATGTGGAAAACATTGTAGGGATTCCACGGGTTGGGAGGCCTAAACCTTTTATCCGTTCCGGAAAACTGGGTGTTCTCATCCGCATAGGAAAATCGGGCACTTTAGCCCGCATGGAAAGGTCTAAAGGTTCTTGGGTCTGTAATCCGCTATATATAACTATCTCTACGGGTGGAGCGTCACCGCAAGAAGTGGAGCTGCTTAAAGAACTGGAGGCAAGGGGTCGTATTTCCAAAATAACCTGGATAGAATCAAATCCGGGATCTCTTGACGACAAGATAAAGTATGTTCTGTCCTACCTGCATACTGACGAGGCCAAGAAACTGGGCTGCAGAATATGCAAGGGGTATGACTACGCCTGGATAAAATTAGCCATGGACAGCAAAAGGATGCCCGAGCGGTACAGCAGCTGCAAATACATGTCCACACCCAAGTTTGTCGAATATATCAAGTCCCTGGGCTTCACAGACATTGCAGGCTCCAAGACGATAAATAAGGCAAAGTCACATGCCAAATGGCAGTCTGAAACAAATATACTCACTTTCCACGGAATTTCCCTCAGCGCCCCGGAACGCAAGCGCCGTAACATGATTGCATGGAAATTCCTGGAGATGATGAACGAGGTTTAGTTTTTTTATGCGCCACTTTGTGCGCCATCTAAATTAGCCATAGTTACATTGCCGTACCTTTGCACCGGATCACGAATTGGAAGACAATACGGTTTGGTTCAGAGGGTACTCCGAGGATAATCCGAGGATAATCCGAGGCCTCTCCGAGGATGCTCCGAAGATGCTCCGAGTTAATTCCGACCGAAAGAGGTCTCCAAGGGTATGATTGAAGTGCTAATTAAAACCTTTACAACTATGGCACAGATGAGTAAAGAAATGTACGGTGCTACCGGCAAGGTCGGTAACAAGTCGTACTATCAGGTTGACGGTAAGACTTATGTTCGTGAAATCGTCACCCCGAAGAATCCCAAGACCGCTGCACAGACCCTGCAGCGTATCCTTATGATGGTGGTAACTTTGTTTTACGCTGTCTTAAAGGCAATCTGTAACCATTCCTTCGAGGGAATAACTTCAGGTTCCAAGTGTGCGAATAAGTTCAAGAAGGTAAACCTCAAATACCTTCGCGAACGTGCAGCGACCCTTCAGGGTTCGGGCCAAAGCCTGAACCAGTTCTATCAGTTCATGCCCCTTCAGAGTGAGAAGTGGATGCCTTTTGCAGCCATCATCTCGGAGGGACATCTGCCAGCAGTGTCTGTGGCTATCGATGCCGCAGGCGGTCACAAGGCTTATGTCAACTCGCCCGGTCGTACATACGCCGACTTTGTCAATGCCTGGGGGTTGCAGCGCGGTGACCAGCTGACATTCGTGACCGTCCAGAAGCGTGAGGACAAGTACGAGGCTGCATATGCCCGCATCGTGCTCAACCCACGCAATGCTGACGGCAGCGGTGCTCCGATGACAACCGAGATTGTTAACAGCCAGGGTGAGTTCCCGTGCTCGAACTGGAAAAACCAGCTGAACTTCTCTGTCTTCGATTTCGACACCGACCACTTCAACTTCGTGTTGGGCCGCGGCGGAATCGTTGTTGCAGCCGGTATCATCGTCAGCCGCAAGGACAAGAGCGGTGACTGGTTCCGCAGCAACTGTCAGCTGGTGCTCAACGAGGATGGTTTCGGCTCTGACCTCTGCAGCCTGGCCGAGGCTATGGACAGGAGCTACATGACCTCTGACATCGACTTGGAGTCCGAGTACTACCTGAACAACGCCAGCCAGGGCGGTAACGGCAGCACTGGCAGCATCACGCCCAGCGGCGGCGGTGGCGGCGTTGAGCCAGGCCAGCCCAGCTACAACAGCATGGCAACCATCAACGGCGTGCAGCAGAGCATTGCAGGCGGCAGCGTAACTGCAACGGCTCCCGTCACCAGTGTGGCTGTCAGCGGCTCCAATCTGGGTGACATTACCTTCACGGCCAAGATTGACGGCACGGGCGATGCCATCAACCCCACCAGCCACAGTGCAAGCGGTGCCACGTTTACGGGTCTGAGCGTGGCAACGGGCCACAGTCTGGTGGTATACCGTGACGGCAGTGTATGGTTCACCGTAACCGCGCGCTCCGCGGGCGGTAACGATGATTAGTATCCCGCCGCTGGTTTCAGCGTAACATGACGCAGGGGGCACCTCAAATTGGAGTGCCCCCTGTTTTTTTATTCCTTCGGGTGGAGGTTCATCTTAGCGGCTTCCTGCAGCATGTACTGGTAGGCGGAGTCGTGGTCGCCGGGTATAAGTGACTCCCAGATTGCGTCCTTGACTGCCTGTTTCAGGATGCCTACCTCGCGACATGGTCCCAAACCGAGGGTCTGCATGATTTCCTCGCCAGTAATGGGATTCTGCCATGTGCGGTAGTTGTCGCGTGCCTGCAAATCGACAATCTTTTCGCGCACCAGTCGGAAATTGTCCAGGAAGCGCTGTTTCTTTTGTGCATTGCGGCTGGTGATGTCTGCCTCGCAGAGTGTCATCAGGTCATCGATGTCCTGACCTGCCTCGAATAGCATGCGGCGTACTGCCGAATCCGTTACCTGGTCATCGGCAATGGCCTGTGGCCGCATGTGCATGGAAACGAGTTTCTCGACATAGTGCATGCGCTCGTCCATGGGCAGCTTGATACGGCGAAACAGGGGCTGTATCATCTTCATGCCGATGTAGTTGTGATTATGGAAAGTCCATCCTGCCACGGGGTCCCAGCGTTTGCTCCTGGGCTTGCCTATATCATGCAGCAGGGCTGCCCAGCGAAGCCACAGGTTATCGGACTCGCGTGCCACGTTGTCCAATACCTCCAGCGTGTGGTAGAAATTGTCCTTGTGTGCACGGTCGTTACGGCTTTCGACACCTCGCATGGCTGCAAGCTCGGGCAGAATCAGTTCCAGCAGTCCACTGCGTTCCAGTTCGACAAAACCTATACTGGGCACGGGTGCAAGCATAATCTTGTTCAGTTCATCGATAATACGCTCCTGCGAGATTATCCCTATACGCTCCGCGTTACGGCACAGGGCTTCCTGTGTCTCGTCCTCGATACTGAAATTGAGCTGTGTTGCAAAGCGTATGCAGCGCATCATGCGCAGGGGGTCGTCGCTGAACGTGATATCGGGGTCCAGTGGAGTCGCAATCAGGCGGTCCTCCATGTCATCAAGACCGCCGAAACGGTCTATCAGCTCGCCGAAATGCGCCTTGTTAAGCTGTATGGCAAGTGCATTGATGGTAAAATCGCGGCGGTCCAGGTCGTCTGCCAGTGTTCCGTCCTCGACAACAGGCTTACGGCTGTCGCGCTGATAGCTTTCGCGGCGGGCGCCTACGAACTCGACCTCCTGGCCTTTCCATTTCACCTGGGCCGTACCGAAATTGCGGAATACCGAAACGTGTGCTCCCCTTCCCAACTGCTTGCCGAGCTGTTTGGCAAGGGCAATACCGGGATGGTCGACATCTGCCTTGACCACGACGCAGTCAATATCCTTGGAAGGGCGTTCGAGAAACAGATCCCTGACATATCCGCCGACTACATAGCATTCCACACCCATTTCATCGGCAATCTCTCCGATCCTATGAAACATGGGCTTGTCCAGCAGCTGTGCAAGGTCGTGGTCTGTCAGGTATCTCATTGCCTGAGTATTTCCTTTTTCAAATCCTCCTGAAGCTTTCGCTCGAAAAAACGGCACTTGAGGGACAGGCGCTCGGCATCCGACTGGGGTGCAACGCCAAGGCTGTCGCGGGCGGCTGTCAGTTCGATGCTGTCCAGCAAGAGCAGGCCTGCCGCGCGTGCCTGAATTGCTGCAGGATATTGCTTGCGCATCTCGAGAATAGCGTTCCTTGCTGCCTCGTAGTCTCCTGCTGCCAGGTGTTTACGGCTCTGGCCTATCATTGCAAAGGCAGGAGCATTATCGACCTGTTTGCCCTGGCAGGCCACGAGGGCAACAGATACCGATATTGATACCAGAATAAAACAGATTGCAAGGATAGCCGTCCTTTTCATCGACGCTTGCGGTTGAACAGGTCCTTCATGCCATCCAGGTCAAACCCGAGGGTGAAGCGCATTGTCTGGTCAAGGGGATTGCCGGGGTTGGTTGCTATACAGTAAGCAGCATCCACGGTGAACACGCTCATGTGGAAACCACCACCTACGGTAAAGTACTGGCGGTTACCCTTTGAAGGGGATTCGTAATGATAACCAGTACGCAGCATGAAGCGGTCGTTGTAGTTGTATTCGGCACCGAAAGACCAGCGTATCTCCTTGAATTCCTCACCAAATCCGCCAGGGGCATCGCCAAAGCTCTTGAAGAAACCGCCTATGGAGCTGACTGAGTAATATTCCTCGTCAAGCCTTATATGATAAGCCTCATCGGTTTCACCTTCTCGCTGCACTGGTTTTGTCGGTATACATAGCTTGTATGCCTCGACACCGAAGCTGAGTCTGTTGAACTGATTGAAAGGAACTGTCATGTTCAGTCCCAGGCGCAGTGTCGTGGGCAGGAAATCCGCACGGTTATCCTGACCGGCATTCATATTGATCTTGCTGCCCAGGTTGTTGATAGACAGACCCCATGCCAGACTGCACTCGCGTGAGCCTATCATAAAGTATCCCTGGCGGTACATGCTGATGTCTGCCGCAAAAGCCTTGCCGGAGGTGGCCTCGGCAGTAAAGTTCATGTCGCTGAGGATAAAGCGCAGGGCAATACCCATCGAGAATGTACGGGTAAGCATGCGGCTGTATGCCACGTCGATAGCCAGCTCGTATGGTCTGAAGGTAAATCCGTCGTCCGATATATTGCCGTTTCCGTCTGCAACACCAACGTCACCTACACCGAAATAGCGCAGGGAGGCACTGATTGCCGAATAGTCGCCTATGCGGTAGAAGCCCTGGATATTGGCAAGATTGATACCCGTTACTATCTTGCGCAGCCAGGGTGTATATGACACGCCGACACCTGCACGGGCTACGTTCCATGGGTACTTGGCACAGTTCCAGTACTGGCTGTTGATGTCCGCCTCGGTAGCGACACCCATGTCACCCATGGAGCCTGCACGGGCATCGGGGGCAATGGCCAGTGATGTTACGCCATAGACCTCGGGATTGAACGCCTCTGTGAACGCATTGTTTGGCGTTTCTGTCTGCGCTGATGCAGTAACGAATGCCGCACAACAGGCAACAATATATAGAAATAAACGTTTCATCTGCTATAATAACTTATTACTGCGCCTAATTATTGCGCCAGAGGACAAATTTCTTTTGTCTGGAATGTGTTTTGCCTCCGTTGTACGATGCTGTCACGCGCACTGCATAGATGCCGTTGTTGAGCGAGGCTCCGCTGCCGTTGCAGCATGACCAGGGGATGGATATGACGCCGTGTCCGTCGGACGCCTCGAATTCCTGGCGGTACTGGAGCATGCCGGTGATGCTGAAGACCTCGAGCTTGAAATGGCATTTAAGGCCGGGGTAATTGTATACGACGTGGAATATTGTACCGCCGGACAGGACGTCGTTCTCCAGGACGAGGTTGAGTATCTCGGGTTCGAGATTGTCGCCTACGACGAAATCGAGGGTTCTGACGGTGGTATTGTTGAGCATGTCCCATGCACGGAAGGACAGCGTATGTGCACCGGGCTCAAGCTCTGCTATGTCGGCAAAGCATACGGTGCCGCAGGTATAGTCGCCTACGGTGGGGATGAAGCTGGAATTCAGGTTGTATGTGCGTGAGGGCAGGCCGTCTATAATGAGCTCCAGGTCATGGCCGAGGCCGTTGCCACTGCTCTGGATGCCTGCATCGTCACTGAGCTCGGCGACGAACAGTGGTGTGGGATTGACTGTATCGCCGTTGCGGAATTCCTTGTCGTTGAGGTATATGTACATCGAGGGACCTATGGTGTCGGTATCCAGTTCGTGCGATGTGCCTCCGACCAGGAAATCCTGGCTGCTGCCGTTTGCCTCGCGCGAGTTGTCCGAGGTCACTGCATACAGGACCAGCCTGCCGGGCAGGTCGCTGTAGTTGATGTCACGGGGCATGACGAACTCGGTACTGAACCGGCCCATGCGGACGCTGTCCGAGCCGCTGATGATTTCCTTGTTCCAGACATCGTACTTGAACGGTGTGTTGCCGTCGTTGCCACGGGTCGTCACGGTCTCCATGTTGTCGTACAGGCGGAAGGCCATCATGCCGGAGAACTGTGTATCAACATCGCCGGGCATGAGCTCGACATGGCCCGAAAGTCGTACACGGCCGCCGGCCTTCAGCTGCTGTGAGCCGGTAAGTGCTTCGCCGTTGATGCTGTCAAGCACAATCTTGGTAACGGGATTGCCCATAAGCAGCGCGGGGTCTCCGAGCAGACAGTATTGCATCTTGTTGTATGGGCGCTGACTGTCCCTGGAATGTTCGGTCATACTGCTCTTTGCCATACGGAGGGCATCCCCCAGGAGGTAGCGGTTGCCCTGGCTGTCGCAGGACATCAGGTTCTGACAGAAGAAGTTGTTCAGATAGTAATTCTGTGTTGAGAATGCGGTATGTGTGGTACCGATGAATGCCACTGCTCCGCCTCCGTCGTTGAGGACTGCTTCCTCGCCCAGATTCTCGGTACGGGAATCGAAGGGCTGTGTGTCACAGGCTGCTGTGTACCACAGTGGCAGGCGCTTGGACTTCCACGACTTGACATCATCGAGCAGGACAATACGCTCGTTGCTGAGCAGGTATGTGCTGGCGTGGCCCGTGTAGTTAATCATCAGGGTACCGTCGGTAACGGCCTTGCCAATAATATCGTGAACCTCGGGGTATGTATAGTACAGTCCTTCGTTGCGACGTGCATAGCTGTCGAGCATGACCTTGCGTACATCAACATCGGGGGCTGCCTTGATGAGGGTCTCGGCAACCTTATTTGCCTGATCCATGTGTTCGTTGTTGTCTCCGTCGTCTCCTACAAACAGGACGTCGTTCTTCCACGCTCCGGCGTATGTGGCGGACAGGTGGTCGATGGTCTTGTCGACCATAATGCGTGCCTGATCTGCAGTTGTGACGGGGAAGCGTCCGATACCCAGGTCCGAAACGTCCTTGGTGGGCTGGCCTCCCTCGCCATCGTCCATAAGGCCGAAATAGTCCTCCCAGCAGTATGATGACTCGTCGCTGGAACTTTCCTCGCTCTGGCAGCACAGGAGATAGTTGTTGGGAGAGAAGCTGCGCCAGTCGGAACTCTTCATGCGGTTATCCCATGCGCAGTCGCCGAACAGAAGCAGGTACCTGGGGGCTGTGCCTCTGTCTATGCCGCGGTCATAGAGCATCTTCATGAAACGGCGGTATGCGGATGCATCGGGTGTGCCGGACGAGAACTCGTTGTATATCTTGTCGGCACTTACCACCATGCACTTCATGCCCTGATACTGGGCATGTGCATCGGCAAGACGCTGGGCCTGGGATGTAAGGAGGCCGCTGGAAGGCACTATAATGACCATGTCGGCATTGTCTGACGCGTGCAGGTCCTGGTTGCCTACGGACGATCCTGCCGTGGGCAGCGGGAACTGGTAATCTGGGTCAAATGCCACGAAATCGTCCGTGCCGTCCTGTACCGAAAATTCCACTGAGCCCTCGGCATGGCTGGTTTCAACGAGGGTTGCAGGTCTTCCGCGCCTGCCCAGGCGCATGACCTTGATATTGGTGGAGCCTCCTGCCGATATGTTGCGGAACATGGTTGCTCCGGTATATCTGGTGGTGACCTTGTCGGACGTTCCGGTGCCCTCGCCTGTTCCGGAATATCCTCCGCCGAACTGTACATAGCCGTTGCGCAGTTCTATAGGAGCTGTGTAATTGAGTGCTATATAGTCGAGACGGCCGGTAATCTGATTGCTGCTGTAGGACTTGTTACCTGTAACGAGCTTGAACGTCCAGTCGGTCTTGCCTTTGCCATAGCCCGAGGCATTGACATTGGTAAGATTGCCTACGGCAAAGGCTTCGAACGTTCCCGGGGGATATATGGTACGTGTGCCGAGAAGGCTGTCGTTTACATAGACGGACAGGGGGGTTATGACCTTGCTTGCCGTGAAGGAGATCATTACCTTCTCGTTTCCGAGGCTGTTGATGTCCTTCAATGTATAGCTGCGGGAAGATGCTCCGCTGTACAGATTGGAGTCATAGAGGTTTCTGCCGCCGCGGAACCATGCGAAATCGTCTGTCTCGTAAAGCCTGTGTGCAAGGCATGACTGTACGGTCTGGGCAACGGGACCTGTATATGGCTCCTCGGTTCTGATTTCCTCGCGCTCGCTGCCTTCTGTCAGGAAATATGTTGCCTGACGTGCGTATGCATTGAATACGCGCTTGACGCCATTCCAGTAGACAAGTCCGTTTCCCCAGAAGAGGAGGCTGCCGTCCGGTGCTGTATAGAGGGGGACTTCCTCGAGGTCATCAAAGTCGCTGTCCATGTCAAACACCTCGTTCTGCTGATGACCTCCATAGCCATAGAGGTGAACCTTGCCGGGGTCCTTGAATCCCATTGAGGACAGGAACGAGGACGTAAGGCGGTACATGCCGTCCGAGGTAATATGGATTGTACGCCAGGTGCCTTGTGCAAGGACCGAATGGTCTGCATAGCGACTGCCACTGGCGTCCGACCTGAGGATCTCCCTTGCCCTGGCATAGCTGACCTTGGGAGTCGGGATGATGGATATCTTGGCACTGACAAGCTTGCGGAAACGACCATGCTTACGGATGATTGGCACGAAGCTGTAGTTGAGCAGGCCTTTTCCCCGGCTTACTGTTATATAATGCTCGATGTCAAGGGTGTCGGAAATGAGGGAGCGGTATTTCCTGGCAAGTGCCATTTCCCGGGGAGTAAGGGGACCCCACACGGGATATTCGACTGCAACGCGGTAGGTGCACAGGCGGTAGTTGCTTTCAAGGGGAACGACCTCGCCATAGACTGGTGCAACGGTATCTGCTGCTATAATATTCCAGTCAAGGTAGGTGATACGCTGCTGCGCACCCAGGGAGGCTGCCATGCAGACGGCAACGGACAACAGACAATATCGTATCAGGTTCCTCACTTTATTATAACGTGCAACTGACGTATTTTATTTTACGTTGAACTCCAGTACCTTCTCTCCGTCCAGATAACCGGTCAGGTGATCGTCGATATGTACCTGCCCTACCCCGACGGGAGTTCCGGTAAATATCATGTCTCCTGTCTTGAGGGTAATGAAGCTGCTGATGTAACTGACAAGGCGGTCGACATTATGTATCATCTGGGTGCTGATACCCGACTGGACGGTCGTGCCGTTGATGTCAAGGCGGAACTCCATGCCTGCTCTCAGGAGGTCCGAGACATTCTTCAGTTCTACAGGGTTCCTGTTTGGCAATTGGTCGAATTCCCTCCAGTCGCCTATGACGGCGCTGCCGTCAAAGCCCTTGGCAAGATCCCACGGAAGACCCTGGGCACGCATCCTGCGCTGTATGTCGCGTGCAGTGAAGTCTATGCCTACGGTGACGGCGTCGTAATAGCGGTGGGCAAAGCGCTGGCTGATGCTGCGTCCCATGCGCGAGATGCGTACGACCAGTTCGGTCTCGTATTCGCACTCGCTGGTAAAATCGGGGATGAAGAAGGGTCTGCCGCGATTGACCAGTGCACTGTCGCACTTGGTAAAGATAACGGGCTCGGCTGCATCAGTTGCTTCCTGTGACGCAGGGACAGAGGGAGATGGTACTTTCTTCTCCATCTCTGCGATGTGCTCGCGGTAGTTCCTTACTACGCCGAATATCTTCATTGCTGTATTCCTTTTGTGGCAAATTTAAACAAAAAAAGCGGATTAACCAAAATGGCCAATCCACTTTTTATATCTTGAAGGAGAGATTTACTCTGCCTTCAGAGTGAAACGCTTCATATCCACGATAGCGAGATCCTTGTCTACGCTCTGCAGATACTGGGCAACACTCATGTTCTTGTCCCAGATGTACTCCTGAGAAAGCAGGCAGCTTTCCTTGAGGAACTTGTTAAGACGACCCTTGGCGATGTTCTGGATCATTGCATCGTTAAGGTTTGCTGCCTTCTCGGCACTTACCTTGGCGATGATCTCCTTGACTGCAGCAACATCCTCTGCGGTAATCCAGCCCTTGGTCTGGTTGGATTCCATGTGGTCCTCGCTGTCGAAGTGTGCAGGGTTGTAACCTGCCTTCTTGATTGCTGCCTCTACAGCCTTCTGAACCTGCTCTGCCTTTGTCTTCTCGACAGCAACGGCAATCTCGTTGTCCTTTACAGACTGAGGTACGCCGCTCTCGTCAATGGCAACAGGGGCTGCACTGGCAATCTGCATGGCAATGTTCTTGCCGCAGTCCGGATCAGCAACCTCCTTGTTGAAGGCAAGCATAGTGCACAGACCGTTGCGGTTCATGTGGTTGTATGTAGCGATGCATGCACCCTCGATGGTGCAGTAGCCGTCCAGCTCCATCTTCTCGCCTGTGATACCACTGCGTTCGGTAACAGCGTCCTGAACGGTACCGGTACCCATAGGCAGGGCCTTAACCTCGTCCAGAGTCTTGCACTTTGCAGCAACAGCAGCATCCAGGATCTGCTGAGTCAGAGCTACGAAATCTGCATTGTTGGCAACAAAGTCGGTCTCGCACTTCAAGGCGATAATAGCAGCAAAGCCGCCTTCAGCCTTTACCAGCACACAACCCTCGGCAGCCTCGCGGTCGCTACGCTTTGCAGCCACAGCAGCACCCTTCTTGCGCAGGTATGCTACTGCTCCGTCCATATCATCGCTCTCGGCCAGGGCCTTCTTACAGTCGGCCAGACCTGCGCCGGTCATTGCACGGAGCTTCTTGATTTCAGTCATTGTAACTTCCATCGTACTATTCTTTTTTTAGTTTGACGTTAGTATTTTGACTACTTGATTACTCAGCAGCCTGCTCCTCCTCTTCTGCAGGAGCCTCTTCCTTCTTCTCGGACTTCTTTGTCTCCTTCTGAGCCTCGTCGGCCTTCTCGGCCTTGCGCTCCTCCAGACCCTCGGCAACTGCACCGCATACTACATTCAGGATAGCCTCGATGCTGCTGCTTGCGTCATCATTTGCAGGGATGACGAAATCTACGGGATTAGGATTAGAGTTTGTATCCACGATACCGAATACGGGGATACCCAGACGGTTAGCCTCGGCTACAGCGATGTGCTCCTTCATTACGTCAACAACGAACAGTGCGCTGGGCAGACGTGTCAGGTCAGCGATAGAACCCAGGTTCTTCTCCAGCTTTGCACGCTGGCGGGTAACCTGCAGCATCTCACGCTTTGAAAGATTGCTGTATGTGCCATCGGCTGTCAGCTTGTCGATAGTAGCCATCTTCTTCACAGCCTTGCGGATTGTGGGGAAGTTGGTCAGCATACCACCGGGCCAACGCTCGATAACATAAGGCATATTGATGGACTGTGCCTTCTCGGCAACGATGTCCTTGGCCTGCTTCTTAGTTGCAACAAACAGTACCTTCTTACCGCTCTTGGCAATCTGCTTCATAGCCTCGGCTGCAGTCTCTACCATACCTACGGTCTTGTGAAGGTCAATGATGTGGATACCGTTCATCTCCTTGAAGATATAAGGAGCCATTGCAGGATTCCACTTTCTCTTGAGGTGACCGAAATGACAGCCAGCCTCCAACAGTGTCTCAAATGATGTTCTTGACATGTTCTTTTTTCTTTTAATTGTTTACTTTCCTTTTAATTCGTTTTCGCGAACCAATCTGCCGGTAATCCTATTATATTATATATAAATATTGTATAGCGAGTCCGGCCGATTTAGATGCTAAACATATATCGATAAGCGCAAAGCGCCCGTCATTAACGCTTACTGAACTGGAAGCGACGACGTGCCTTTGGACGACCTGGCTTCTTACGCTCTACCTCACGGGCATCACGTGTCATGAAGCCCTCGGCACGCAGAGCCTTCTTGTCCTCGGCGTTGATTTTCACCAGTGCGCGTGCGATAGCCAGACGCAGAGCCTGGCTCTGACCTGTGTAACCGCCACCCTGGAGATTAACCTTGATGTCATATTTCTCTGCGCAGTCCAAAGTAGTCAGAGGCTGCTTAACGACATACTGCAGAATAGTGCTTGGGAAGTACTCTGTCAAGTCACGCTTGTTGATGGTGATCTTGCCGCTACCTTCCTGAACATATACGCGGGCTACTGCACTCTTGCGACGGCCCAAAGCATTTACTACTGCCATAATATTTCTTACTTGTAGAGGTTAATATCAATTGTCTTTGGGGTCTGAGCCTCGTGCTTGTGCTCTGCACCCTGGTAAATGTACAGGTTACCCAGGATCTTGTCTGCCAGACGGTTCTTTGGCAGCATACCCTTTACTGTACGGCGAAGCAGCTTCTCGTAACCGTTCTTCTTTGCCAGAATGGTTTCGGGAGTCTCCATACGCTGACCGCCGGGATAGCCGGTGTAACGCAGATATACCTTGTCGGTCATCTTGTTACCGGTGATGACGATCTTGTCTGCATTGATGATGATAACATTGTCACCGCAGTCCACATGAGGAGTGAACTCGGGCTTGTATTTACCTCTCAAGATTTTTGCCACCTTAGATGCCAGACGACCCAGGACCTGGTCTGTAGCGTCAACTACAACCCACTCCTTCTTTACGGTTGCCTTGTTGGCAGAGATGGTCTTGTAACTCAAAGTGTCCATTTTTGATTTCTTTGTTTGTTGCTAATTAATTACTTTGTTCTTCGATACGATTCACGGACCACTGTCGAGGCCAATCGGGCAGCTATCCACACGCATCACGGGACCCTCGTCGAGGTTCCGTTGATAATAATCGGCGTGCAAAGGTAAGACTTTTCCTTTAACTGACAAACAATTTAGGGTCTTTTTTCTAAAAAAGAAGCCCAAAAAGCCTGTCCACGTCCGTTATTTCACCATTACTTTCCTGCCATTAACGATATACAGGCCGCGTACCGGCTTATATACACGACGTCCCTGCAGGTCATGGAACACCTTGCCCTCGGTATTAGCCACGGCATCGGCTATACCGGTTGGATTCTCGATCGTCAGCGTGCCGCTGACATAGGTAATCTCGTAGTTCTGGGTCTCTGCTCCGGATATACGTATCTCGTATGTTCCGGCAGGACTTTCGGGCGTGGCATCGCACTCAAGCACAGGCTGTTGAAGCAGAATGTCATTGATCTTCTCGCTGTTGCGCAGGCTGGAATTGGTAAACTCGAACACAGGATTCTCCTCTCCGAAATTACGCTTGTATGATTTTGCAGTGAGGGTTAACGGTGTACGGTTTATCCTAAGTACGCTGTTCTGCAGGACAACACCGGGTGTCGTAATGGTGCCTGCTGCTACGGAAACAGGATATTCGCCGACAGGAGACCTGAGCACTGCCTCACACGACAGGGAGGGAGTGCCGTTTATGGGAGCACCTGTAACCGTGAAGGCAAGTGTGGGATTGTTGCGCCCGTAGAGGCGTTCCAACACATTGGCGCTGACAACGGGAGTTCCTGTGAATTCGGTAATTGATGCACTGCCCCACGTTGCATCGGCAGCGTATGCTTCCATTCGGGATGCCGGCACGAAGAGCTGTATCTTGTTCATGGTCAATGACGAGTTACTTGCATCTACCACGTCCGGCGACAGTACGGCAATGTATTTCAGGCCCGAACAGCTGTAGAAAGCCTTCTGCCCGATGGTCACGACATTCTGCGGAATGTATATGGAGGTAAGTGCAGGGCAGTTGCGGAATGCCTCGTCACCTATGCTGGAAAGCGAGGTAAAGTAGCGCAGCTCGTCAAAACTCTTCATCTTGGTTGCACTACGGAAGGTATTGCCAAGCGATGTGACCGCAGCGGCCTCCTCCTGACTGATTTCCCCATCCTCGTTGTCGTCCCATCTGTTAATGGCTATCGAGGCTGCATTGTCATCGGCAAAGTCAATGTAATGCAATTTGTTGCGCAGGGTCCCTATGGCTCCGTCTATCTCTTCCTCGGTGCTCTGGAAATTATCATATACAGCCTGTTCGGCAGTTACGTCGTACGACTTGCTACGGGCTCTTTCTATCAGTTGTCTTAGATGTTCTGTCTTGTCATAGAATGCCCTGGCTGCATTAAGCTCGTCCACACTGATAAATGCCCATTGGCAGTTAAGGGGATTGCTCTCATAATTAATGTCCCAGTACAATCCATAGCTGAAAGTAGTAAACTGGCTGATGTGACCGAGATCGGTTCCCAGGTATTCACCGCTTGTATAACTTGCATCCGTTTCAGGTACCTGCAAAGTGAATACACCTTCCTTACCGGCAACTGGTGCCAGCTTCCAATAGGTCGTAGAATTTACCGTACCGTCTACGAAGCATGTCTTTACACCATTGCCTACCTTGGGGTCGGTGCTGACGCGCTTGAGGACCTTGTTGGTACTGTTTCCTGTTTCCTCGGAGTACAGGTAGTATGTACCTGCAGGCATGGTGCTGGTTCGCTTCAACTGATATACCATGCCCTTGCTTCCCACTATGGCTTGCGTACCGTATGCCTCACCACGAGTGATATTGTCCTTGAGGGCGAGGTTATAGATATAATATCCGGTATCTGTCTGCGGATCTGCCGTATAGCCGGTCTCTGCCTTGGCACGCATTTCGACAATGGAGCTGAAATTCTTCCACACATCGGCATTCTCGTAAAGCTGCTTGGAACCGTATGGCACATAGAGCGTGGCATTGCTCAGCGCAGATGTCGAGAATACGTTGTTGCCCATGTTTATCTTGGAAGGATCAGCTACATATATGCGGAACTCGCGTATTGCATTGTCGCTGTAGAAAGCATAGTCGGCAATACTGTAAACGCAACTGCCTACGGATACGGTTTCCAGTTTAGTACAGCCTTGGAAAGCCCGTGCAGATATTATCTTGAGCTGGTCCGGCAAGGTTACGCTACGAACTGAGGTACAGTTTCTGAACGCAGTTTCAGCCAATTCGGCCATACCTGTAAAATATGACAGGTCACTCAGGTCGGTAATCCTGGTATTTCCGTAGAATACCGTCTTGACATCCGAGACGGCAGCTGCTTCGGACCGGCTTATTTCCCCATCGCTGTCGGCGTCGTAGTTGGCAAGTGAAACGTTGCGCACCTCCTTGTCTGCAAAGTCCACAAGATCCAGTTTAGCACGCATTTTACGACAGCACTTAAGCAGATCTTCCGTCGAGCTCTGCATATTGTCGTACATTTCCTGTTCATATTCAACTGCCAGGCCCTGGCCGATGCCGGACTCCAGCAGTTTCTTCAGATCAAGGGATGTCTGGTAGTTTTCTGTACGCGCCTCGTCATACGGCACAAACATCCACTGGCAGTTGAGCGGATAGTCGGTATATACTATGTCGCTGTATATGCCATAAGTCGGGGTTGCTGCATTGCTCTTGTGCGAGGTTACAACTCCCAGATACTTCGTAGCTGCATATCCTGTCTGGTTGCTTGGCGTCTGCAGCGTATAGACATTATCCGTGCCACCCACCAATGCCACCTTCCAATATCCCTTGGCCTCGTCTGTCGTTGTACCGTCGACAAAACAGGCATACACGCCAGTTCCCACCTTGGTGTCCGTATTGGTACGGAACAGGATATGGTTGCTGTTACCTGTATCATCCGAATAGAGATAATATGTATTGTCTGCCATGCCCGTTGTACGGCGCAATTCGAAACGCATCGGACTGGCAGTGTCATCCACTATGGCCTGGGTGCCGTATGCCTCGCCCTTGGTCAGATAACGCCCCAAACCTACGTTATAGACATAGAACTTGGTATTTGTAGCCAGTTGCGAATAAACACCATGTGCAAGGGTTCGTTCCTCCTGAATCCTGCCAAAGTCCTTCCATTGTCCGGCCGTTGACAGATAGGCACCGTTGCCCTGCGGGGTGTATAGCGTAACAGCAGCAAGATCAACACCGTCAAACACCGATTCGCCTAAGGTTATTTTCTGCGGCGTAACGCTCGACAGTTTTACGGATGTAAGTTTCGTACAGCCCTGGAAAGCCTGGCTGCCAATATGCTGAATACTCTGGGATAATTCCAAACTGGTAAAGGCTGCGCAGGAATTGAAGGTATTGTCTTCGATACGTGAAACGCCCTGCGGCAGAGTAACGTTTGGTAATATCTTGCAATTGGAGAATGCCTCCTCGCCAATGCTTGTAAGTCCCTCGGGCATATTCAGGGTCTTCAGCTTGGTACAGCCCTTGAAAGTACGCTTACCGATGGATTGCAGTCCCTTGGGCAGTTTTATCTCCTTGAGGGCAGTACATCCCATGAATGCCTCGTCGGCAAGCCAGGTTAGACCCGTGAAATAGTACAGTTCCGTGAACGTTGTTATTGCCGTCTTTCCCTTGAATGCGGTGCCTATGGTAGAAACGGCCGCTGCCTCGCCAAACGAGAACTGCCCATCGTTGTTGGTGTCCCAGTTATCAACGCAAATTTTCTTAAGCGAAGCATTGCTGATTGGCAAGGCACGTTCCATGTAGTTCTCAGGTTCACAGCCTATCACTGCCTCTGCGCCGTCACTGTAGCCTCCACTGCTGCCACCCACACCCTGTGAGCCCGGGTTCAGCCTTGTCAGTACATAATATCCGTCACTGTTGCCTCCCCAACCCCAGTTGATATGGAAACATCCCTGGTCGTCATATCCGTCACATACAAAGGCATGTCCGCCGCTGGAATTAGCACCGCTCAGATAGAACGGTCTGCCCTCGGCAAGCTCGTTATACAAAAGCGCATCCCAAGCATCATCCGTATAGACATCGTCCTTGTAGACGTATCTGACCGAACTTCCATAACCGAAAAACTGCTTCATGGCATTTGCCACCATGTACGAGAAAGCACCTGACTGAGAACTGCTGTAGTCCATCTTGACACTCACACCGCAATAGTGCATCAACTGCGCCACTGCCATCTGCTGCTTGGCAGTAGCACTGCTGGTATATGTATTAAGCATGTTATCCCAGTCAATGGGAGAACCTGCAGGAATCCCGGCAACAGCCAACTTTCCGTAATCGGGGTGCGCTGTATTGGTTTCATACGACGGCATATCCGCCTGCGTCTCGGTAACCGATTTTGCACGCTGGTAATACAGAATCTGGGCCATAGCTGTAGCAACACAGCCGGTCACGCTGCGTCCCAGCGTAAAATACTGTGGACATTCGTTATTATATGGAGCCGTCTGGTTCCACTTGGTGGTAATCATTGGGGCTACGGCCTTGTGGATGGGAGCATACTTGGGAGCAGTTGCCAGACACTCGGGATGCTCGCTCAGATACTGCAGCTCCGCCTCGTAACCCTCCAGCCAATAACGCATATTGTCAGGCAGGTTGTTATAGTCAAACTCACCCTCGTCAGTATATCCAATCACAGGACGTAGCCTGTCATCGCCGGTTGCTATGACAAATCCTTGATTGTCACCTCGGTTGAATACATAGTACAGTTCCACGTCCGATGAGCCTTTTCTGGCAAGCCTTCTCGGAGACAGTCTCGCACCATTGACTACAGGAGCCAGATTGCGACTGCCGGACGCCTTTTCCAAAAAACTTTGGGCACGAAGACGGGCCTGTTCACGGGTTATGGGCTCGGCATTAAGAACTACCGTAACCATCATGCTGACAAGCATGAAAAACAAATTCCTGAGACTAAACATATATACCTGACTTTATAGATTATTCACATTTTCCTGCGTAAAGATAACAAAATAATTTTTAAAAGACAGAAAAATATTTGCGCGTGATATATAAAAAAACTACCTTTGCATTATGATGAAAACATATAATGCCCTATTGGCGATACTCGCTATTGCCACAGCAACAACTGCCTATGCAGCATCCGACGGCCAGCCGCGTTGGATGGACCCAAGCGTCAACCGCATTAACACAATGCCCCTGCACGCATCGTTCTTCGCTTTCGAAAGCGAGGATCTGGCACTCGCAAACGACAAGAGCCGCAGCAGCCGCTACTTGTCGCTGGAGGGTGAATGGAAATTCAATTTCAGCAAAGACCATGACAAGGCGCCGAAGAATTTCTGGAGGACAGATTTCGATGACTCACGTTGGGTCAGTTTTCCTGTTCCCGGACTTTTCGAGATGCACGGCTACGGCGACAAGATCTACAAGAACATCGGCTATGCCTGGGCAAAGCAGTTCAAACCCAATCCTCCATACATCGAAGAGAAAAACAACTATACTGGTTCGTACCGTCGTATAGTCAACATACCTTCCAGTTGGAACGGTCAGCAGATCATCATGTATGTAGGCTCAGCAACGAGTAACCTGACCCTATGGGTCAATGGGCAGGAGGTAGGATACAGCGAGGATTCGAAGGATGCCGTGGAGTTTGACCTGACAAGCTACCTGAAGCCAGGGCAGAAAAACCTTATCTGCATGCAGGTCATGCGTTGGTGCGACGGTTCTTACGGAGAGGATCAGGATTTCTGGCGTTTTACCGGAATAGCACGTGAGGTATATCTGTATGCACGTCCTCAGTCGCATATCCGGGACATTAGGATTACGCAGGACCTGAACGCAAGCAATACTGTAGGTCAGCTGGGATTCGAACTGTATACTACAGGATGCAAGGGCAAGGACATTGTAATGAAACTGTCTGCTCCCAACGGCAGCAATGTATGGCATAGCACCGGTAAGATAGGCGGTGATCTGGTATTCATGAAGGAACCTGTTGTCGACGTCGAGCCATGGAGTGCTGAGAAACCAAATCTCTACACCCTCACAGTGACCATATCCGACAATGGGCGGACAATACAGAGCATACGCCAGCGCATAGGCTTCCGGCATATAGAGATCCGTGACGGTCAGCTGCTGTTCAACGGCAAGCCAATTTTGATAAAGGGTGCCAACCGCCATGAAATGGACCCGGACGGCGGATACGTCATCAGTACCGAGCAGATGAAGGCAGACATCCTAGCCATCAAGCAGCTGAACATAAACGCAATACGCACATGCCACTATCCGGACGATCCCCGTTGGTACGACCTGTGTGACGAATACGGAATATATCTCTGTGCCGAAGCTAATTTCGAGAGTCACGGCATGGGATATGGCAATACCCGTCTGGCTCAGAACCCTGACTACCGCACAACCATATTGGAGCGTAACATTGCAAACGTCACCGTACAGCGCAATCACCCCAGCATAATCGTATGGAGCCTTGGTAACGAAAGCGGACATGGGGACAATTTCAAGGATGCATATCATACCGTCAAGAGTATGGACCCGACACGTCCGGTACAATATGAACAGGCCGGTCAGGAATCCACGACAGATATATTCTGTCCCATGTATTATGGATATGAGCAATGTGAGAAATATGCTCAAGGCAATAACCCGCGTCCTCTGATACAATGTGAATATGCCCACGCCATGGGCAACTCAATGGGAGGATTCATGGACTATATGAACCTTATACGCAAATATCCTAAATATCAGGGCGGATATATCTGGGACCTGATTGACCAGGGTGTACGCGGAAAGAGCAAGAAGACAGGACGGCAGATATGGATGTACGGTGGCGACGATGGAGAGGATCCTGCCAGCGACCATAATTTCAACTGTAACGGCATACTTGCGCCCGACCGCACTTTCAATCCACATGCCTACGAGGTGCAGTACGGATATCAGAATTTTTGGGTCAGGGACTTTGACGAGGAGACTGGCATGCTTGGCATCTACAACGAGAATTTCTTCCGAATCGGAGACAATATCGCCATGCAGATACACCTTGTCGCCGATGGTATTGAACGCTGCTACGACCGTGCCAAATTCCTGTACCTGCCTGCCCAGGAGACAACCAGGATGCGCATACCACTGGCAAAATTGGGCCCGGCGCTAAAACAGTATAGGAACAACAATGTCTATCTTAACATCGAGTTCGTGACAAAGGAACAGGAAGGCATTCTTCCTGCAGGAACAGTTGTGTCGCGCGGGCAATTGCACCTGCATCCTGCCGCTGCATCGGAAACTTCTCAGCCAGCATTGGTAAACAAAGGAAAGGACAAGAACACAATGGCAACTGTTTCCGTCGACAGTCTCAACGACAAATATGTCCTCGGCACAGGCAATCTGAAGATCACCATCAACCGCAAAACCGGACTGATTGAGAGCCTCATGAGTGACAAAAAGGAAATGCTGCAGGAGGGATTTCCCGTTATACCTAATTTCTGGCGCGCACCGACCGACAATGACTATGGCGCAGGATTGCAAAACAGATTCGCTGCATGGAAATCCCCGTCATACTCCATGCAAAGCCTGCAGCTTACGAAAGAGGAGGATGGCAGTGCATCTGTCATGGCATGCCTCAAGGTTAGGGACATTGATGCCATTGTAAATTTTACATATACAGTTAATACACAAGGTGAAATTCATGTCGTCCAGAATCTTGATGTCGATGAAAACGCCAAGAACAAGCCGCAACCCATGCGTTTCGGAATGCAGTGGGTTATGCCCGGGCAAGACCTGAACCTATGCTACACAGGACGTGGACCTATAGAGAACTATGTCGACCGTAAGTCCTCGCAGCAGATAGGCACATACACATCACGCGTATCTGAGCAATACTATCATTACGTACGCCCGCAGGAGTCAGGAAACCACTGCGATGTAACATCGTGGCAACTGACCGACGATGAGGGACACGGACTGATGTTCCTATGCCCCGACAGCATGGAATGTTCGTCCCTCAACTTCCTGCCACAGGACTTGGACGACGGAAAAGACAAGAACATGCATCAGAGCCATTCGGGCGACCTCACTCCGAAACCATATACGGTCACACAGATATGCCAGACGCAGATGGGACTGGGCTGTGTCGACTCCTGGGGAGCATGGCCGCGCAAGCAATACCAGATGCAGTGGCGCGACCGTACATTCAGATATATCATACGTGCCATCTGATTACAGACAAACGCAAATTCAACAAACGCAATATGTTAGCTCCATCATTACTAAGTGCCGATTTCGGCAACCTGGAACGCGAATTCCAATGGTTTAACAACAGCGCTGCCCAGTGGCTGCACATCGATGTCATGGACGGTGTCTTTGTCCCTAACATCTCTTTCGGATTCCCCGTACTAAAACATGTAGCACGACTCAGCAAAAAACCGCTGGACGTACACCTTATGATTGTCGAACCGCAGAAATTCATACCCGAGGTAAAAGCGCTGGGAGCACACATCATGAATGTTCACTACGAAGCATGTACTCACCTCCACAGGGTCATCGCACAGATTCACGATGCAGGCATGAAAGCCGGAGTAACCCTGAACCCAGCAACCCCGGTGTCTGTATTGCAGGATATTATACAGGATGTCGACCTTGTTCTGCTTATGAGCGTAAATCCGGGATTCGGGGGTCAGAAATTCATCCCCCATACATATAAAAAGGTACAGCAACTGCGCAAGCTTATCGACAATACGGGTTCGCATGCCCTTATAGAGGTTGACGGTGGAGTTGACCTTACAAACTATCAGGAACTGCGCAGACTGGGAGCTGACGTGCTTGTTGCAGGCAGTGCTGTCTTCGGTGCAGAGGATCCAGCAGCCGTATGCGCAAGAATGAGTGAATAACATAACTGAAACCTGACTTGAAATACAATATCCTATATATCGTCCTTATAATGTTTCTGGCACTGCAACCCGTCAGAGCTCAGGACGACTATGCTGCAATAATCAGGAATGCAATGAAGGCCATGGAGCAGGATTCTCTCACCAAGGCCGATTCCCTCATAAACCAGGCAATGCACCTGAAACCTGCCGACAAGGCAAATGCAGTGCTATACCAATATCTGGGCGAGATATATGTCCGCCAGAAACGTCACAAGGACGCGCTACAGGCATTCAGCGACGGGCTTACACTGCAAAGCGGCAGTCAGAACCTGCTCATCGACCGCGCTTCGCTTTACCTGACAATGGGAAGCGAAACACGTGCCCTGACAGATCTGGACAACCTTCTGACCATCAATCCGGACCACCTGCAGGGTCTTTTCTACCGTGCCTACGTATACCGCAAGCAGCACCTTATGATGAAAGCCCGCAGAGACTATGAACACCTTATAACTCTGCAACCGGACAATCGCGAGGCACGCATATCACTTGCTATGCTCAACGCAGATGACAACCGACCACAAGAGGCAATGGAACAGGCTGATATAATAGTCCGCTACTGGCCAAGCTATGCCACAGGATGGATAGTACGCGGAGGGCTGCATCAGAAACGCCGCAATTTTGAACTGGCCCTGTACGACATGAACCAGGCCATAAGCCTGGAGCCTGACAATCCTGACTTTTACATTTCACGCGCCATACTATACCGTGATTTCAAGAAAAAATCCCTTGCACGAGCAGATTTTGCACGAGCCGTCCAACTGGGAGCCGACCCTGCCGAATGTGCAAGTCTCATGCTCACCGACCGCCGTGGAAAAGAGGCGAAATAAAACTTTATAATAAAAAATTTGCGCTTTTAGGAAAAAATCATACCTTTGCATTCGCAATTTTCAGACATGAAACAAAAGGTTCTTTTCTACCTGTACCTGACAGTCTTGATGCTGCCCAACCTGATTCTCTGTTTTACCGAGAATATGCCATGGTACGGCAAGGCAACATTGCTACTCCTTCCGCTCTCTGTGTATTGGACGGTGATGACACTTAGCCACCGTCCATCGAAGGTCTGTCTGTGGTTGTTTCCCATACAGTTCCTGGGCGCATTCAATATTGTTCTTTCGTACCTGTTTGGCAAGGGGGTCATAGCCGTCGACATGTGGCTCAACGTCGCTACTTCGAGCCCCAACGAGGCAGGCGAAATGCTAGCCCAGCTATACCCTTCAGTCGTAGCCGTAGTTGTCATATACATTCCAACCCTGATATGTGCCATTTACGATACAAGGAAGAAAGGACGTCTTTCCAACCTGTTCATACGCAGGCAACGCTGGGTCGCAGGCACACTGTTGCTGGCATCAATACCACTCACAGGAGCTACACTGGCAACAGGAAAATGGAACATTCTTGACGACCTCTTCCCCGTAAACGTATGTTACAACCTAAAACTTGCAGTCCAGCGTCAGGCATTTTCACTCAAGTATCTTGAAAACAGCCGCGATTTCCGCTTCGAAGCCACATGCCAGGATGCAGACACGATTCCACAGGTCCTGGTGCTTGTAATCGGAGAGACAAGCCGTGCTGCCAACTGGCAGATAATGGGTTACGAACGTGAGACAAATCCCCAGTTGAGCAAAACACCGGGTATTATTGCATATCACGACTGCCTCACCCAAAGCAACGCGACACACAAGAGTGTACCCATAATACTCTCACATGCAACGGCTGAGGATTTTTCCGTACTATACCATTCCAAAGGACTCCTGGCAGCATTCCGCGAGGCAGGCTATCATACGACTTTCGTTAGCAACGAGCCACGCAACCACTCTTTCAACGATCACCTTGCTGAGCAAGCAGACACTGCCATTTTCCTGCGGGACAAAATCAGCGGAGACCCCAAGGACACGCTGCTCCTGCCCTATGTCAGCGAGGCATTGGCACTTGACAGGAAATATCCCCACCAGCTCATTGTCCTGCACAGTTACGGCAGCCATAGCACTTACTCTGACCGCTACGAGGACTACCAAAGCCACTTTCATCCTGACAACGTGGTCAAGGCCACAGCCGGCTGCCGCGACATACTGATAAATGCGTATGACAATACTATACGCCTTACTGACCATTTCCTGGCAAGAATAATCGATATGCTCAACCAGAGCGGACGACCAAGCGCACTGGTCTATACCAGCGACCACGGAGAGGACATCTACGATGACGAGCGCAACTTGTACCTGCACGCATCACCGTGGCCCAGCTACTATCAGCTTCACACGCCGTTGGTATTCTGGTTCAGCCAGGGATACAGGCAATTGTATCCACAGCGCACTAACCTTGTTGCGGAGCACCGCAAGGACCCTGTACAGAGCGACTGCATCTTCCCGACCATGCTAACCCTGGGAGGCATCCATACCAAGATTAACCAAGATACGTTATCACTGGCATCCCCTGACTACCGCATCAAGGCACAGCGCCATTATCTGACAGACCACAACCAGTCTGTAACATTGGACCGTTGCCTGGAGCCGCAGGATTTTGTACAGTTAAGGAAACGCAATCTACGACCATACTAACATGAATATACAGAACCACATCGTCAAAACCATAATTGTCATTCAGGAGGCAGGCATAGGCCTGACACGCAACCAACTGCAGGACATCCTTACAGGAAAAGAAAGTGAGGACGTGCAGAACAACGAATTCGACCAGTTTGATTCCTTTGGCATTGCAGAAGGCAGTGAGGACGAAGACTGGAATGCCATCTTTGACCGTGCCATCGAGGAGGGGCTGCTCAAGGTAAAAAACCAGAAGCACCATACCCTGACATATACTCCTGACGGCAAAAAGTACCGCAAGAAACCACGCCCGGTTATGCTTGGCGAAAGTGCTGACGACGAGGATTACAATGGCATAGATGATCCCGAACTCGTTTCCGTAATGCGCGGAGCCATGAAAGAGGGAGTCCTGTCTATTGACCAGAAGGTCCGTAATCCGCGCACCAAGCGACAGATCAAACTCATCCAGGCTATTGACCGCAAGATTGCCTTGGACGACTTTGCACAGAACGAGAACATTGATCTGGATGAGGTCATAGACGAACTGGAAGCACTGCGCAACAACGGCAAGAACCTGGACATTACATACTTTACCGATGAGGTAATAGGTCCTGATGAAGTACAGGAAGTTCGTGAAAGCCTTGCCGAACTTGGCGGAAACCTCCAAAAACTGCGCAAGGAATGGGAAGACGTATACAACGAACAGGAATTACGCCTGCTTGCATATATTCTGTCATAACAAGATGCCTGCGCTTGATATAAATCAAGAAAACAGGCAAATATCCAAAATAAACAACGAACAACATTGCAAGTATCACGGAAAGCACTACCTTTGCAACGTGTTTTTCATGGTATTAGATTTAAGGTTAACTAAAGATTGGTTGTCGTGAGACAACCTTCTTTTTTTATAAGTGGTCTGATAAAAATAATGCCATTTGCATATATTATTAAATAAATAAGTTGTAAATTTGTCTGGCAAAGAATCAAATATATATAATTTCTATGGCAAAGAAAGCTTTATTGGTAATCCTCGACGGCTGGGGTATTGGTAACAAGGGTAAGGGTGATGTAATATTCAACACCCCAACACCATACATAGACAGCCTTTGGAAAAACTATCCCTGCAGCCAGTTGGAGGCAAGCGGTGAGAATGTTGGACTTCCTGACGGCCAGATGGGTAACTCAGAGGTAGGACACCTGAACATTGGAGCCGGTCGTATTGTTTATCAGGATCTGGTAAAGATCAACCGCGCCTGTGCCGACGGCAGTATCCTGAAGAACAAGGAAATCATCAACGCCTACGAATACGCAGTCAAGAACGGCAAGGATGTCCACCTAATGGGACTTACCTCCAATGGCGGCGTACATTCCTCGCTGGATCATTTGTTTAAATTGGTCGAGATAGGCAGGGAATATGGCATCAACAACACTTTCGTACACTGTTTCATGGATGGCCGTGACACAGACCCACAAAGCGGCAAAGGCTTTATCGAGCAGCTTACCGCCAAATGTAATGAAGTCGGCAACGCTGCGATTGCCGATATCGTAGGCCGATTCTATGCAATGGACCGTGACAAGCGCTGGGAGCGCATCAAGGTTGCATATGACCTGATTGTTGGCGGCATAGGCAAATCAGCAGACGATATGGTGGTTGCAATGCAGGAATCATATGATGAAGGCGTAACCGACGAGTTTGTAAAGCCTATAAAAAATGCGAAAGTCAACGGTACTATCAAGGAAGGCGACGTTGTTATCTTCTTCAACTACCGCAACGACCGTGCCAAGGAGCTGACTATCGTACTGTCACAGCAGGATATGGAATCACAGGGAATGAAGACAATCCCCGGCATACAGTACTACTGCATGACTCCGTACGATGCATCATTCCAGAATGTGCACATTCTTTTCCCCAAGGAGAATGTTGAGAACACACTGGGCGAGTACCTCTCGGCACAAGGCAAGAAACAGTTGCACACAGCCGAGACCGAGAAATACGCACACGTAACATTCTTCTTTAACGGCGGCCGCGAGAATCCGTTCGAAGGAGAGGAACGCGTTCTTGTAGCATCCCCAAAGGTACAGACATACGACCTTAAGCCTGAGATGTCCGCTTTCGAGGTCAAGGACAAACTGGTTGATGCTATCAAGCAGGATAAGTTTGATTTTATCGTAGTCAACTTTGCCAACGGTGACATGGTCGGACACACAGGAATATACACAGCAATCGAGGCTGCCGTCAAGGCAGTAGACCAATGTGTCAGCGAAGTAGTCGAGGCTGCAAAGGCGACTGACTACGAGGTTATCATTATTGCCGATCACGGCAATGCCGACAATGCACTTAACCCGGATGGCAGTGCAAACACAGCGCATTCGCTCAATCCCGTACCGTTTATATACGTTACGGCGAACAAGTCAGCAAAGGTACAGAATGGAGTTCTAGCCGATGTAGCACCTTCGATTCTGCATATAATGGGACTGAAGCAGCCAGCCGAAATGACAGGCAAGTGCCTTATTTCCGATTAAGGTTAAATGGTCAAGATCGAACCCTCATGGGGTGAAATACTAAAGGATGAGTTTGAGAAGGATTACTTTCTCAGACTCATTCAGTTTGTAAGGCATGAGTACGGCACCTACACCTGCTACCCACCCGGGAAACTTATTTTCAATGCATTCTGGCAGACACCCATAGACCAGATCAAGGTCGTCATTCTCGGCCAGGACCCATACCACGGGCCGGGGCAGGCTCACGGTCTATGTTTCAGTGTACAGGACGGAATACAGTTTCCCCCTTCGCTTCGTAACATTTTTCAGGAGATACAGCAGGAAACAGGGGCACCCATCCCCACCTCGGGCGACCTTACACGTTGGGCACGACAGGGAGTGTTCCTACTGAACACCTGCCTCAGTGTACGCCAGCACCAGGCATTCAGCCACAGCAACCAGGGATGGGAGACATTCACTGATGCCGTCATAAGCAAGATAAGCCAGCATTGCAACAACGTTGTATTCCTATTGTGGGGAGCACCGGCAGGCAGAAAATCATCACTAATCGACAGCAGCAGGCACCTGGTGCTGAAATCAGCACACCCCAGCCCGCTGTCAGCATATCGCGGATTCTTCGGCAACAACCACTTCACCATGTGCAACAATTATCTTGTACAGCACGGAAAGGAACCCATAAAATGGTAAAGAAAGACCTCCCGCCCATGCTCATGGTCGGCAATGTCATTGTACATATCGACATAATTACCGAACCCTTCAACTGCGACATCAGCAAATGTCATGGACTATGCTGCCAGGAAGGTGACGCAGGCGCGCCCGTAACTCTGGACGAGATTGCTGACATCGAACAGAATCTGGACAGGCTGTGGCCACAACTGTCCGCAGGAGCGCAGACAATGATTGACAAGCAGGGAGTAGCCTACCCCGACCCCGAAGGCGAAATGGTAACAACTATCGTAGCAGGTCGCGATTGTGCATTCCGCGGCTGCACAGGTTGCCTGCTCACCAACAAGCCCATCAGCTGCCACCTGTATCCTATACGCGAAAAACGCTTCGGGCCCGACCTTGTCGGTATCAACTACCACCGATGGGACATTTGCAGGGATGCCGTCCAGTTCGGCAAGGAACTTAATACCCCGCTGTACGTATTCCTTCGCGAACCGCTAATCCGCCGCTTCGGCCAGGAATGGTACACCCAACTGGAAGAAACCGTTGCCGAAATGAAGAAACAGGGACTGCTATAGGACAAGAAAAGGGGGATATGCATGAGTGACACATCCCCCTTAATTTGTTATTTATGTCCTGATTAGAGTACCAACTGGTTACGTGCTGCAGTGATTTCGTTGGTCATCTTGCTCAGGTCTGACTTCAGCTCATCTACAGTAATAGCATTCAGTTTCTCCAAGGGCTTGATAGCCTCGCTTACCTCTACCAGCTCGGGATCATACTCAACCAGACGGTTGATTGCATCCTGAAGCAGTGCGATACGCAGTGTCAGGTTTGCAACAGACTCGTCGTCGAATACAGGAAGGAACTTCTCCTGGTTCTGGCACAGGATGTACATCTGCTCAACCAGCGATGTAGCAACAGCCTGCCAGAAATAGTTCAGACGACCTGACTGAACCTCGGCTTCGTAAATCTCCTGACTCTCGACAACCAAGTCACCATTCTCGGCGAAAATACGGAAACCAGGATCGTTTACCTCGCTCAACAGCTGTGCTGTGGCCTCGTTATATGCCTTTGTATCCATGTCATACAGCTCGGCAATTGTCTGGTCGATACTCAGAGCTACCAATACGCGATATTTCTCACTCAGAGTGATTGCTTCCTTTGCAATCTTGGGATCAAGCAGATAGTCAGGCTTAACCTTCTTCTCCTCGTCTGTAATTTTCAACTCGCCATTCTTGGTCTGTTCCAACATTGGCAGAGCCTTCAGACCACCAAGGACGCTTGCAATGCTGTCCAGTTGCACCCTGATACTCTCCTCGATCTGCTCCTGTTCAAAACTCTTGACCTCCTGCTGCTCGTCGTCAGACTGCTGGGTCTTTCCACCACAGGATGCCAGGGCAATGGCACAAACGGCCATCAAAAGAAACTTTACTTTCTTCATAGTTGATAATTTTAGTTAGTTGATTTAATTTATTTCATTTAATCTATTTGCCGTGTTTATCTCAGTTATTGTTTTCCTTCCTTATAAACCTGCCAGGTATGTCTGTCATCAGCATTATTGTCATTACTATGCACATGATATACAATATACATGTATTGAACCACAATGTCTTTATGTGATACTTCCCAACCAGTTTCTCGCTGCTGTAGAAAGGAGCATTACCACAATGAGTGAGTGGTGTCAGGTATACGAATCCACATAGCGGGACTATGCTGTTGTTCACGACCTTTACAAGCGATCCGCTTCCTGCACCGGTAACCATATTGGTGAGCTGGCTGTTTGTATTCCGCTTTTTCAGTCTCTCCTGCTCATCACGCGTTGTCGAGCGTATCTTTTGGTTTAGAATCCTATCAGCCTGCAACGTTGCCCTGTTGCCAAGGACAAACAGGCTGTCTTCGGCACGTTTGAGGTATGCATGTATCTCTTCGTATGTATCATTGCCCCTGTATGGCTCGATGCCGGCGTATGCAGATACTGTTCCGATATTCCTATGTACGGTTTCCAGGTGGCTCTTCTTAACAGGTTTACCTTTCCTTGCCTCGTCTCTCATAGTCTCTATCTGTGACTGGAGTTCCCACAGATAGCCGTGGATATAGAATTGCGTCTCGTACTTGTCCTTGTCATATTCGAAATACGGCGCAGTAAATTCATTGTCCGTATATGTCGTTACTGCCAGTGCCTCATAAGCCCATCGGGACGGAATCAGGTTACCGACGACAGGCACGTTACCAGTAGTGCTGTGCGGGGTTAAATCATTGAAATTTACCACGACTCCACATAGCAATATCTGAGGAATCAGCAAGATGGGTATTGTTATGTATATCGCCACAACACTGTTCATGCACTGCGACAACAGCAGACCGATCAGATTACTCAACAAAGCAACGGAGAACAGGACTCCCCACCAGACAAGGAACAGCCCGTGAACCTCTATGATGGAATTGCCAACCAGCACAAACAAGAATGTCTGTATCAGCGAAACGATAGCCGAAAAGACTATCTTGCTCGCGATATAGCTGCAATTGTTCAGCTGCAGGAATTTCTCGCGTCTCAGCAATGCACGCTCACGGATAATCTCCTCGGCGGAACCGCTCATTCCTACAAATGTCGCAACAATCACTGCCATGAAGATGTAGGAAACGAAATTCTTGTTCTCCATCAAGGTATATCCGCTTTCCGGTGCAAACCTCGTCAGCATAGCACATATTACCGCCAGAAGCGGGGCCACCATTGATGTTATCAGCAGATACTGCACATTCGTAATCTTTGTCCTGATATTCCTCTCCAGGAAGATAACGAACTGTTTCCACCCATTCGGACGTTTCTGATTAGAATGTGGAACATCGCCCTTTTGCACAGTTTCCTGCTTCTGACGCTTTCCCAGATACAGCTCATGCCATTCCTGCGGACTTACCTTGCGCTTCTCGCTCACCTCACCCGAACCGGTCAAAGCCTTTTCATCGATGATGTTCAGTACAATCTCGGGATTTACATTACCGCAGGTCGGACACATACTCGTTTCCGCATCCGCATAATTGGCCGCACTCTTGAAATAGGTTATCGCATCTATCGGATTACCGTCGTATACGGGGTAACCTCCCCTGTCCAATAGCCATAGCCTGTCAAACAATTTGTATACGTCACTGCTTGGCTGGTGAATGTTCACGACAATCAGCTTGCCGCGATACGTCTGCTCCTTCAGCAGGTTTATCACCTTCTCCGTATCCGTGCTCGACAGACCGCTCGTAGGTTCGTCCAAGAACAAAACTGCCGGCTCACGTATCAGTTCCAGAGCAATATTCAGACGCTTGCGCTGTCCGCCGGATATAAACTTATTGATAGGCGAACCCACCTTCAGGTCAGCAGTAGCCTCCAGACCCAGGTCACGCAGCACACCGTCAACACGTTCGTTCAGTTCCTTGTCGGACATTCCCTCGAAGCAGAGACGTGCCGTATACCACAGGTTTTCGCGGACAGTCAGCTCCTCGATCAACAGATCATCCTGAGGAACAAAACCTATCAGTTTCTTGACCTCATCGTCCTGGATACTGTGACCATTTATCTCTATGCTGCCGCTTGATGGAGTTATGCTACCGTTCAGCAACCCCATCAGCGTGCTCTTGCCAGTACCGCTACCACCCATGATAGCCAGCAGAGTTCCACTCTCCAAGGTGAAACTCATATTATGCATGCCGTTGTCCGAGTTCGGGAAACGGAAATTCAGTTCATTCGCCGTGAAGGTTATTTTCCTGCTGTCGGCATCCTTTCTCGTTGCTGCGACAAAATAATCCAGCAAAGTAGAATAGTATACCGGATTACACCCTACACATTTCAGCACTCCGCTTTTCTGCATTACCTGAAAAGTGCCGGGCAGTACCGGAACATCATTCTGCAACAGCTCATCGTCTCCCAACCATGTGAATACCATACGGTTCAGCGCAGGCATCAACAGGACCTTCAGCTCACCGTTTCCCATCTTGTGGATATGCACATGGTCAGTTTCCCTGCCCAGTACGAAGTCTACAAAATCTTGGAATACACTTTCACTTACATGCAGTTTCAGTGCCGCGTCATGCAGCATTCCATAATCTCCCTCCTTCAGACATTCCGCTCCACAGAATTCCATCAGTCGCAGCACCATCATAGCCTCCTCCGCAGCCGGTATCTTGCCATGCAGGTTAGTGCAGATGTTTTCTACGACCCCGTTTACGTCCAGATCTGGAGTCATTGCATACAATTCACGCAAATCATCGTACATCCCCAGCCAGAAATCCGTATTTCTGATGCCGAAATGCCTTCGCATGTATGCTTTCAGTATCCCATGCGATGCACCCACATCCACATCGCCCCCCTTGCCAAACAAGGCAAAGAGGTTCAGCAGGCTGGAAAGCACTATTTCAGTCATGTGTGTGTACGCATAAACAATTTACGCCCACAAATATATAAAAATAATACAATATCCTTTCTGGGAACCCCTGATTTTTATCCATAGGGACATGGCTTTTGGGCTAAATGTCCTGTCGGATAATGTATAATTTGTCCTTTGGACGTATTTTCCGGGGTACAGGTATGCTGATATGCTGACCCTTCAACCCTTTTTCCACAGGTTTCAGATCATATCTGATTTCCTGCACATCACAATACATAGCACCTGTCGAATTGCCTGTTATAAGGATACGGTCACCTACAGTCAGTTCACTTGCCTCGATCTTGAATTCAGCAACCCCAAGCTTGCTGTAATATCGTATGCCTTTTGCACAATAGACCTTATGCTCGGTAGCTGCGCTTCCGGAAACTGTATTCCATTCCCCCAATGTCTGCCCCTGATAATATCCGTCCCAAAAACCACGATTGAAGACTGTTGCCAGCCTGCGGTCCAGCTCATCCTTCATCTCTTCGGGATAATTACCTTCAATAACTGCGTTGATAGCCTGGTTGTAGCAGGAAACCACCGTATCAACGTATTCGGGACCTCGCGCACGTCCCTCAATCTTGAAGACCCTGACTCCAGCCTGCATCATACGGTCGATGAAACGGATGGTTTTCAGGTCTTTTGGAGACATGATATACTTGTTGTCAACATCCAGTTCGAGGTCTGTCTCGCGGTCACGGACAGTGTATGCCCGACGGCAGACCTGCATACATTCCCCACGATTGGCCGAATGCCCCAAGTTGTTGAGAGAGAGGTAGCATTTACCGCTGACAGCCATACACAGGGCTCCATGACAGAACATCTCTATTCTGATAAGCTTACCGCCGGGACCGCAGATATTATCCTGGACAATCTGACGGTGTATTGCAGCTACCTGATCAATATTGAGTTCACGTGCAAGAACTACGACATCTGCAAAACGAGCATAGAAGCGCAAAGCTTCGATATTGGATATGTTAAGTTGCGTGCTGAGATGTACCTCCTGACCTATGCGGTTGCAATATTCCATGACGGCGATGTCGCTGGCAATGACGGCACTAATGTTTGCTGCCCGGGCAGCATCTAGAATCCGCCGCATGAGGGTAAGGTCCTCGTCATAGATGATAGTATTTACGGTGAGGTAGCTTTTCACCCCGCACAGACGGCATTTCTCGGCGATATCCTTCAAGTCATCTATTGTGAAGGTCTTGGCAGAATGGGCACGCATATTGAGATTCTCAATGCCGAAATATATGCTGTCGGCGCCGCTGCGCAATGCTGCTGCCAGTGACTCCCTTGACCCCACGGGGGCCATTATCTCAAAGTCTGACCTAAAGAATGTCTGTTTCATGGAAATCAAGTATTTTTCTAATATCCTCGATTATCTGGAAGAGTTGGTCCTGATGCTCCGCACGGAGCATGCTAATACGTGTTTCGCGGAAATTGGGTATACCCTTGAATATAGGGGTGGCGGCAAGATGCCGTCTGACGTGCAGGATGCCGCGGTATTCGCCAAGCCTTTCAACAGATGTTGTTACCTGCTGCTTGAGTATGTCAATCTTCTGGTCGACAGTAAGCGGTTCCTTGCCAAGCAAGTCCCTGAACAGCCAGGGACATCCGAATGTTGCGCGGCCCACCATTACACCATCGACATGATACTGGCTAAATGCACGTTCAACGTCCTCGAGGCAGGTAATGTCTCCGTTACCTATTATGGGGATGCGGATGCACGGATTCTCCTTGACCCTACCGATCAATGTCCAGTCTGCCTGTCCCTGATACATCTGTGCACGGGTACGACCATGAATGGTGAGTGCATGGATTCCCGTATCCTGCAGTCGCTCCGCAAGATCAACTATAAACGGTGTGCCGTCAGGCAGATACATTGTATCGTGGTTCCAGGCTAGACGAGTCTTGACCGTGACGGGAGTATCCGGCACGGCATCGACGACAGCACGCGTGATTTCCAACAGCAACGGAACATTCTGCAGCATTCCGCTTCCTGCTCCCTTGCCTGCGACTTTCTTGACAGGACATCCGAAATTGAGGTCGAGGACATCCGGGTGAGCCTGGTCGACAACAATCCGGGCCGCCTCACGCATTGCCCCGATATCCTTGCCGTATATCTGTATTGCTACAGGGCGCTCGTCTTGCGACACCTGAAGTTTTGCAAGACTCTTGTTCACCATTCGGATAAGAGCATCGGAACTGACAAACTCGGAGTAAACCATTGCAGCCCCCATCTGCTTACACAATAACCGGAACCCGATGTCCGTGACATCCTCCATAGGTGCGAGCATTACCGGCTTGTTGCCGAGGTCAATGTTGCCGATTTTCATCTATATGGTGTTGTCAGTTGGCTTTGGCCTGAAATGCAAGGGCGTACATCTTCATCTGCCTGAGCATGGCGAGCAGACCATTGGAACGGGTTGGTGAAAGGTGCTCGCTGAGACCGATACGCTCTATGAAATACAGGTCTGCAGAAAGAATGTCCTCCGGAGTCTGGTTGTCCAACACCCTGATGAGCAGGGCCACTATACCCTTTACAATAAGAGCATCGCTCTCGGCCATGAACCTGACACGACCTTCAACGAACTCTGCCTGTAGCCATACGCGGCTCTGACATCCGTCAATCAGGTTCTGCTCGGTCTTATATTTTTCATCAAGAGGTTCCTGTTCACTGCCCATGTCTATGAGCAGCTGGTAGCGGTCCATCCAGTCATCAAGATCCTGAAACTCCTCGATTATCTCGTCCTGTATATCGTTAATTGTCATAAAACAGTTCTATTTGTCATCGTTGTAGAGCATCTGTATGATGCTTTGGCCAACAGCCTGCAGTACGGCAGGATCGATATTCTCCGGAGTATCGCTAACGGTATGCCATGTGGGACCGAAACTGCTGGAGGCATCAGTGCAGAATGGTACGACATCAATACACGGGATACCTGCAATGGTATTTACATTTACGTGATCGTCTATGAGCGAACCACCCTCGCGCAGATTGAAATAATCACCGTATCCTATCTGTATTGCCAGATTCCAGAGCATGTCCACGATGGGCAGGGCATACTGCATACTAATCCTTTCGCGTGAGAAGGTCGTTCCGCGACCTCCTACCATATCCAGCAGAATGCCGTATCGGGCAGTGTAGGCATCATTTGCCGCCTGCTCGGACCACGCACGGCTGCCCAGACACCAGGTATCCTGTGAGTTCTCGGTATTCTCATCCTCGGCCCACTGCGGTATACCCATGTCCTCGGCATCAAAGCAGATAAAGTCTATTCCATAGTTCTTCAATGGCATACTGCTGATGATCCTTGCCATTTCCAACATTACGGCGACACCGCTGGCTGCATCGTTTGCCCCCAATATAGGTGTATGGTGCTTGCTTTCGTCCGGATCGTTGTCAGCCCACGGACGGGTGTCCCAATGCGAGCATATTACAATCCTGTCTGTTGCCTCGGGATTGAGCCTTGCAATGATATTGCGGCAAGGCAACTGCTTGCCCTCCCATGTAGTGACCGTTGTCTTCTGCTCTGTTACCGTACATCCATACGATGTGAATTTCTGTTCAATCCACATGGCACAGGCATCAGCCTCGGGAGTTCCCGTCATTCGCGGCCCGAAGCTGCATTGCGTCCGGATGTGGTCCATAGCACTGTCAGCTTCGAAAACAGGACACGGACTCAGGGGAATAGTATCCAGCCCTGTCCAGTTGTTTTGACCTGACCTGCCCTTGCATCCTGCCAGAGCAACGATAACACACAGTATAACTGTGTATAGCCAATATTTATGCTTCATGTGCTTTGTTTTGAACAGTTCTCATCACACGCAGGAAATTTTCACCCCAAATGCCCCGTAGGTCGTCTTCGCTGAAATGCCTGCGGAGAAGTGCACGTGTGAGATTGATAAGTTCACCTGCATGCGCAAGTCCTGCTATACCGCCATCACCGTCAAAGTCAGTGCCGATACCGACATTTTCAACACCCATTATATCAATAGCATGCTGCAGATGTGCCAAGGCATGATCTATAGTGGCACCTCCGTCAGCACACAGGAAACCGTCGTATAGCGTTACCTGCATCACACCTCCCTTACGGGCAAGTGCCTTCATCTGCTCGTCGGTAAGATTGCGCGGATGGTCGCATAAACTCCTGCAACTGGAGTGACTGCACACGATGGGAGTCCCGGAAATCTCCAGGGCATCGTAGAAACTGCTTTCGGCTGCATGGCTTAAATCAACCATCATTCCGACACGGTTCATCTCGCGTATGACCTGCTCGCCAAATACGCTTACCCCTCCATGCTCGCTATTGCTTCTCCTGGCAGAGTCACAGATGTCGTTGTCACCATTGTGACACAGTGTCATATATACTACACCACGGTCACGGAAATGCTTTATCCTGTCAAGGTCAGTACCTATGGCATAGCCGTTCTCAATACCCATCATTATAGCCTGACGCCCCTCGCTCTTTATGCGGTATAGGTCATCAGGCGTACAGGCAAGCGACACCTCGTCCGGATGCAGGGAAATGATTTCCTGAATCTGGTTCAGTATGCTGTCTGCCTTGTTTGCGGCAGCAATGCAGGCCTCCGGTGTACGCTCACCCTGAGGTATATATGCCACCATGATGCTGGCATCCAGACGTCCCTCTCGCATACGTGGAAGAGTTACCAACCGTTCCTCGCCTGTACCGAATTTCATCGGTGTGTCGCAGTGCGAATCCAGTGTAAGTATACGATTATGTATACGTTTTGATTCCGCAAAGTTCGAAGCCTGGTCTACCAGCCATTGGAAAATAGGCAGCATACTGCGGTCACCGCCGGCTATAAATGCCTCGGGATGCCACTGCACACCCAGGATACTCTTGTACGTAGTGCTTTCGACAGCCTCGATTACTCCGTCTGCAGACCGCGCACTTACGCGCAACCGCGGACCCGGAGCCTTGACAGCCTGATGATGGAACGAGTTTACGTGCAGCTGCACGGGCTCAGCAGAAGCCTGCGTGTTGAAGATAGAATGGAGAATGGTACCAGCTTCCACCTCAACAGTGTGCGAGGCACAATGACGCGCCAGATCCTGACTGTGCTTTACCAACGGGGCATCATGATACTGGGCAGGGAGGTCCTGATACAGTTCGCCGCCCATTGCTGCCACAAGCATCTGTATGCCACGGCAGATTCCCAGAACTGGTATCTGCATCCTTAGCGCCTGGTCGATAAGATTGAGCTCGGCCTGATCCCTCTCGGCATTTACTGAGTGCAACTGTGGGATGGGCTCTTCGCCTATGAGCAAGGGATTGAGGTCTCCCCCACCACTCAGTATAATTGCATCTACCCGCGAAAGAGCCGACTGCAATGATGCCGAGTCCACGTATGGCGGGATTATAAGCGGGGAGCCTCCTGCTTCCAGCACACTTTGATAATACGCCTTGCTTAACTGGCATGTATTATCCCCAAAGTTACCAGTGATGCCTATGATAGGTTTCATAGCCACTAATCCTTTATCTTCTGCCAGTCCTCCTCCATTTCGGGTTTCTGTTCGTGCTGAATATCCCCGATCGGGAGTTCCTTCTTGATGTTCTGCCTCAACGAAATAAGAGTTTCCGTACTGACTACGCCGTTTATCTCCTGAAGCTTATCGTTGAGCAGCTCCATAAGATGGGCATTGTCCTTGGCATACAGCTTTATGAGCATAGTGTATGGGCCTGTTGTGAAATGGCACTCCACTATTTCTGGTATGCGCGCAAATTCCGCTACCACACTCTTGTACATACTACCCTTCTCCAATGTTATACCCACGTATGTACAGGTATTGTAACCAAGACTGACAGGATTCACATGATAGCCACTTCCAACGATTACACCGATTTCAATCAGTCGCTGTACACGCTGATGTATTGCTGCACGGCTCACACCGCAACGGGCAGCAACGTCCTTGAAGGGAATACGCGCGTTGTTGGAGATAATCTCCAGTATGTTTTTGTCCAGGGTATCGATTTTTTCCATAGCGTTCTTGCTATTTTACAATGTCAAGGAGTTCGACGGTGAAGATCAGGCATGAGAATGGCGGAATCTTGCCCTGTTCCTTTGCACCGTATGCAAGTTCCTGCGGGATGTACAGTTCCCACTTACTGCCTACAGGCATGAGCTGCAGAGCCTCGGTCCAGCCCTTGATGACCTGACCTACGCCAAATGTGGCAGGCTGCTTGCGCTTGTACGAACTGTCAAACACAGTACCGTTAATCAGGCGGCCCTCGTAGTTGACCTTAACCTTCTGGTCCTTTGTCGGCTTGTCACCAGTACCCATGGTAATCACCTTGTACTGCAGGCCGCTGGCAGTATGCTGCACACTGTCCTTCTTCAGGTTTGCCTTCAGGAAGTTCTCGCCGTCAATACGGTTCTGGCCATATTTCTTCTCCATAGCCGTAGCGGTATAGTACTCCATGTTCTTTTGAATCAGAGTAACTGCAGAGTCGTTGGAAATCTCGGACGGTGTCTCCATCAGCCCCTCGAGAAAGCCCCTGACGAACAAATCCCTGTCCATTATGCAGCCGGACTCGTCAACCTGTTTAGACAGGCTTGGAAGGACACGCTTCATCACGTCCTCGTAGATTTCCATACCCGCAATACGCGCCTTGGCCTGCTTGTCGGCAATTGTCATTTCTGCCTGGTTAAAGCCGTCTATAAACTGAGCCATATAGGTTGTATCAACACCCTTCTGCTGCGCCAGATAAGGTTTCAGGCCCTGAGTGTTGATACGGCCCATCAGATACGAGAATTTCCTGATATCGATGGTATCCACCTTTGCGACATTGGAATTCTTCTTTGAAACTTTCTTTTTAGGAGTCGCTGCTGTCGCGCTGACAGTCAGCAACACCATCAGAAGAAAAAAATATTTTTTCATAGTCAAAGCCTATTTTTTACTTTTCCAGCTGGATTGTGAATATCAATGCACTGAAAGGTTTGATCTTGTCACCCATCTGGTTTTCACGATAAGCCATATCAGCAGGAATGTAAACCTTCCATGTCGAGCCTGCAGGCATATTTGTCAGAGCCTTTGTCCAGCCAGGGATAACACGATTGGCCTGTATCTTCATCGGCTGCTCGGCCTCCATGTTGCTGTCAAACTCCGTACCGTCTATCAGTGTACCTGCATAGCGTACCTCAACCATGGATGTATCTGCCGGCACAGCACCTGTACCCTCGGTGATAACCTCGTAGTACACGCCCGTACTGTCAATCTGCTTTACACCAGCCTTCTTGGCAATCTTCTTCATGAAGTCCTCATTCTCCTTCTTGTACTCAGCATACCTCTTGGTTGTCTCGCGAACCTTGACAGACTGCATTGCAGTATGAGCAAACTCACCTGCCTCATCTACGCTCATCAGGGCACCCTTGCCTAATGTGCCGGCCACAAAACCAGCCATCAGGTTCTTGACACTGATAGTCTGTGTGCTGTCCTCGCCAAAGATCTCAAGGTTGATACCCTTGACCATCTGCTGAGATACCTGCTGACCTATCTGCAGACCTGCAAAATATGCAGTCTTCGCCTTGTCGTCACCAGCGTTAACACCCTCGTTCAGACCCTTGATGAAATCATCGATGTATGCAGTATCCACACCCATACGCTGAACCAGATACTCCTTCAGTCCCTGACTCTGTGTTATACCCACTGCATAGCTCAGGGAATCCATTTCGTTCTTCAGGTCAGCCTTTGGAGTGCTTCCACCGCAAGAAGCCATAATTGCTGCCAGGACAACGGCAGCCAGAATAGAGATTTTTTTCATTTTTGTGTTGTATTTAGTTTGTTATTGTTATTTACAGAACCTTTATCAGCTCGACATCGAAAACAAGTGTTGCATAAGGAGGAATCGAAGCACCTGCACCACGCTCGCCATAACCCAGCAGATACGGGATGTGGAAACGATACTTGGCACCCTCCTTCATCAGCTGGACACCCTCCGTCCATCCTGCGATAACCTGGTTCAAGCCAAAGTCAGCAGGCTCACCACGCTGGTAACTGCTGTCAAATACCGTACCGTCGGTCAGGCGTCCCTCATAATGGCAACGCACCTTGTCCGTAGCCTTGGGGCTCTTGCCCGTTCCCTCCTGCAGGACCTCGTACTGCAAGCCGCTTGCCGTCGTTACGACACCATCGCGACTACCATTCTCCTTCAGGTAAGCCTTGCCGGCCTCGATATTCTTCTTCGCATCCTGCGCCTCCTTTTCCTGGAAATATTCGTTAAGCATCTTCTGAGCCTCCACTGCAGTCATCTCAGTCTTGGCACCTGACATTACATCTGCGATACTCTTTGCAAACGACTCGATGCTGAAATTCTCGATATTCATGTTCTTCAGTTGCTGGCCAATGCCCAGCCCCAAAGCATAACTGATTTTGTCCATATACGTTTATACCTTAATAATATTAATCGGGCACAAAGGTAGCAAATTAATTCATAATTCGTAATTACTAATTCATAATAATTCCCTCTGATAACATATTTTTGGGAAAAATAAATTAACTTTGCATCTGTAAATTTACTTAACACATGCCACAGAACGTCAAAATCCGCTGTCGAAACACACAGTCCGTTATCAGCGTACCTAACGGCACCACCTTGCGCGAGTTGTACGACCGTTGCAACATCGGGATGCAATACGGACCCATGTGCGCCCGTGTGAACAACAAGGTCCAGGGAATGAACTATCGCTTCTACAACTCCAAGGACGTAGAGTTTATGGACATCACCACCTTCAGCGGCATGCGCACCTACACCCGAAGCCTTTTTCTCGTTCTGGCCAAGGCTGTCGAAGACCTGTATCCGCAAGGCAAGCTGATAATAGGTCCCAATGTCTGTCGCGGCTATTACTGCGAGTTGCGCATAGGACGCGACGTTACGGACCAGGATGCCCAGGACATCAACAACCGCATGTTGGAAATTGTCAAGATGGACAAGCACATACACCGCGTCCAGTGTCCCATCGAGGAAGCAATTGAACTGTTCCGCTCACGAGACATGGAGAGCAAGGCAAAGCTCCTGGAGAGCCAGAGCAACCTGTATGCCTATTACTATCGCCTGTGCGACACCATAGACTATTTCCACTCATGCCTGCTCACCAGGACATCCCAGCTCCATCTGTTCCAGGTAATCAGATACCACGACGGACTCCTGCTCCGCATTCCCTCGCGCAAAGACCCCAGCCGCCTGGAAGAACTCGTCCCACAGGAGAAAATGCTCAACGTCATACGCGAATACCGCCGCTGGCAGGAAATACTGGGAGTACGTACGGCAGGTGATTTCAACGAGGCAATCCTTAACGGCCGCGCCGCCGAACTGATAAACGTCAGCGAGGCACTTCAGGAAAAGAAACTGAACGAGATAGTAGACAATATCCTGAAGAGCGGTGCCAGAATGGTACTTGTTGCAGGCCCGTCCTCCAGCGGCAAGACCACAACATCCAAGCGCCTGGCCATTCTCCTTATGGCAAGCGGCATCCGGCCCCACATCATATCAACAGACGACTATTTCGTAAACCGCGTGGATACCCCCAGGGATGCCGACGGCAACTATGACTTCGAGTGCATCCAGGCCATAGACATCGACCTGTTTAACCAGCACATGACCAAGCTGCTGGCAGGCGAGGAGGTACTGCTGCCCCGCTATAATTTCAAGATTGGCGAACGCGTGTACGAAAACCGCCGGGTCAAGATAGGTCCCGACGAGATTATCATCCTCGAAGGCAATCACGCCCTCAACCCGCTGCTCTCACAGCAGATACCCGATGACAAGAAATACCGCGTCTTTGTCAGTGCACTCACTACCATAGCCCTTGATGACCACAACAGCGTTCCGACACTCGATATCCGCCTGCTGCGCCGCATCCTGCGCGACTACCGTTTTCGCGGATTCTCGGCATTGGACACCATACGTCGCTGTCCGAGCGTATCTGCAGGCGAGGAGAAATGGATCTTCCCGTTCCAGGAATATGCCGATTCCACCTTCAACTCGGCCCTTCTATACGAATTGGCCGTCATTAAGGACCAGGTAATGCCTATATTGGAACAAGTCTGCGAACGCGAAGTCGAATACGCCGAGGCCAGTCGCCTGCGCAAGTTCCTGCGTTATTTCCGCAGCGTTCCAGACGACCAGATACCGCCGACATCCGTGTTGCGCGAATATGCCGGCGGCAGCTCGTTCAAGTATTAGACATATTCCTGCCAGCTCTTGATCTGAATATCGTTCAGATCCATGCGGCAGAATGCCTCGATAAAGGCACTTGCCAGTCGGGCATTCGTAATCAGAGGAATATTGTGGTCAATAGCACCACGGCGTATGCGGTAGCCGTTAGTTGTCTCACGGTTAGTGTAGTTCTTCGGAACATTCACAATCAGGTCAACCTTGTGCTTTGCAATCATCTGCATTACGTTCTCCTTCTCGCTGTTCTCCTCGTCAGGCCATGCAACGGCTGTTGCCTTTACGCCATTGGCAGCCAGGAAGTCCGCGGTACCCTGACTTGCATAGATGGGATACCCCGCCTTCTGCAAGGCAATTGCAGCATCCAGCAGAGCAGCCTTATCCTTCGTACCGCCGCTGGACAGCATTACGCCCTTGTCCTTTGACGGAATCTTGTAGCCAGTGGAAATCATCGAACTGAGCAAGGCCTCCTCGAATGTATCACCGATACAGCCGACCTCACCCGTCGAACTCATGTCAACACCCAGGATAGGATCGGCAGGGCTCAGGCGGTTGAACGAGAACTGGCTCGCCTTTACACCTATACGGTCAATGTCGAAGATGGCACTGTCGGGCTTCTTGTACGGTGCTCCCAGCATTATGCGTGTAGCAGTCTCAATCAGGTTACGCTTCAGCACCTTGCTCACGAACGGGAAGCTGCGGCTTGCACGCAGGTTACACTCGATAACCTTCACGTCACGACCCTTGGCAAGATACTGTATGTTGAACGGTCCCGAGATATTCAGTTCCTTGGCAATAGCACGCGATATACGCTTTATCTGGCGTGTCGTAGCAAAGCTTATCTGCTGTGCAGGGAAGCACATTGTAGCGTCACCGCTGTGCACACCAGCATATTCGACATGCTCGCTTATACCATATTCAACTATCTCACCATCCTGTGCGACACCGTCAAACTCAATCTCGTTCGTCTCGCTCATGAATTCGCTTATCACGACCGGGAACTCCTTGCTGACATTTGCCGCCATCTTCAGGAAGCGCTCCAGCTCATCGTCATCATGGCACACATTCATCGCAGCACCGCTCAGCACGTACGACGGACGCACCAGTACCGGATAGCCCACCTCGCCGATAAACTTCTTGACATCCTCCATGGATGTCAGCGCACTCCAGCGCGGCTGGTCGATACCCAGGTTGTCCAGCATTGCACTGAACTTGCCGCGGTTCTCTGCACGGTCTATGCTTACCGGGTTGGTTCCCAATACAGGCACAGCCTGACGGAACAGCTTCATCGCCAGGTTGTTCGGAATCTGGCCGCCCACCGATACTATGACGCCCGACGGCGACTCCAAGTCAATAACATCCATTACACGCTCGAAACTCAGTTCGTCAAAGTACAGGCGGTCACACATATCATAGTCCGTGCTCACCGTCTCGGGGTTGTAGTTGATCATTATTGACTTGTAACCCAGCTTGCGCGCTGTCTGTATGGCATTCACCGAGCACCAGTCAAACTCTACCGACGAACCGATACGGTATGCACCCGAACCCAGGACGATAACGCTCTTCGTATTCTGATAGTAGTTCACGTCATACCCCTCTACCGAATACGTCATGTACAGGTAGTTCGTCAGCTCAGGATGCTCGCTGGCAACCGTGGCAATACGCTTCACAGCAGGCACGATGCCCAGTTTCTTACGATAGTTGCGTACGGCAATATTGGCCTTCTCCCAAGACAGGCCCTCCTTCTTGCCGACACAGCGTGCAATCTGGAAATCGCTGAAGCCCATGATCTTTGCCTCGCGCATTACACTTGCCGGAATATCCTCTACAGCATTGTACTCTTCCAGCTTATGCTTCTCGTCTACGATATTCTTCAGGCGCCCGATAAACCACTTGTCTATCTTCGTCAGATCCTCGATACGCTCTATGCTGTATCCACGCTCCAGCGCCTCGGCTATAGCAAAGATACGCAAATCCGTCGGATTGGCCAGCTCGTCATCCAGATCATCGAATTTCAGGCCGTCATTGCACACAAAACCATGCATGCCCTGACCAATCATACGCAGACCCTTCTGTATCAGTTCCTCGAAAGTACGGCCTATGGACATTATCTCGCCCACCGATTTCATGCTCGAACCTATCTTGCGGCTGACACCTGTGAATTTCGTCAGGTCCCAACGAGGAATCTTCGCAATCATATAGTCCAGCGACGGAGCCACATACGCACTGTTGTCCGTACCCATCTCGCCAATCTGATCCAAAGTATATCCCAAGGCAATCTTTGCAGCAACGAAAGCCAGAGGATAGCCCGTAGCCTTCGAAGCCAAGGCCGAAGAACGGCTCAGACGCGCGTTGATCTCAATTATACGGTAGTCGTTGGTCTCCGCATTGAAAGCATACTGGATATTACACTCACCGACGATGTTCAGGTGACGCACGCACTTCACGGCCAGCTCCTGCAACATCTTCACCTGGTCGTCCCGCAGTGAGCATGTCGGAGCAACAACAATAGACTCACCAGTATGTATTCCCAGGGGATCGAAATTCTCCATCGATGCAACCGTGAAGCAATGATCGTTGGCATCGCGTATGACCTCGAACTCTATCTCCTTCCATCCCTTCAGGCTCTCCTCGACCAATACCTGCGGAGCAAATGTAAATGCACTCTCTGCAATCTCCTTGAAGGTCTTCTCGTCAGGACATACACCCGAGCCCAGACCACCCAGGGCATAGGCACTGCGTATCATAATGGGATATCCTATGCGGCGAGCCGTAGCCACCGCATCCTCCATAGTCTCGCAAGCCTGCGACACAGGAACCTTCAAGTCAACCTTCTTCAGCTCCTTGACAAACAGGTCACGGTCCTCCGTGTTCATGATAGCCTCAACACTCGTACCCAGCACCTCGACGCCATACTCCTTCAGTGTACCGTTCAGATACAGCTCCGTACCGCAGTTCAGTGCCGTCTGACCGCCGAACGCCAGCAAGATACCGTCAGGACGCTCCTTCTTGATAACCTCAGTTACAAAAAAGGTATTGACAGGGAGGAAATAAACCTTATCTGCAATACCTTCACTCGTTTGGATTGTCGCAACATTCGGATTTATCAGCACCGAGCTTATACCCTCTTCGCGTAACGCCTTCAATGCCTGCGAACCCGAATAGTCAAATTCTCCAGCCTGTCCGATCTTCAGGGCCCCAGACCCCAGTACAAGCACCTTCTTCAGTTGAGTCTTCATACAGATGATTATATAATGGTTGTTCCTTTTCTGTGCACAAAGGTATATAAAAAATAAACATTTGATACCAATATCTCCCACTTATTTGTATCTTTGTCAAGAAAAACAACAAAAATACACAATTATGGTCAGTATTATCATGGGCAGCACCAGCGATCTGCCCGTTATGGAAAAAGCTGCAGCATTCCTCGACCAGATGGAGATTCCCTTCGAGATGAACGCCCTCTCAGCCCACCGCACACCTTCCGAAGTCGAACAGTTTGCCACTGGTGCCCAGGCACGCGGCGTACGCGTTATCATTGCAGGTGCCGGTATGGCAGCAGCACTGCCGGGCGTCATAGCAGCAAATACCACGATACCAGTTATCGGAGTCCCCATCAAGGGCATGCTTGACGGCCTCGATGCCATGCTCAGCATAATACAGATGCCCCCCGGAATCCCCGTTGCCACCGTAGGCGTGAACGGAGCACTCAATGCCGCTATCCTCGCAGCCGAAATGCTTGCCCTGTCCGACCACGCCCTGTCCAAAAGGCTGCATTCCTACAAGGAAAGCCTGAAGCAGAAAATAGTCAATGCAAACCAGGAACTATCGCAAGTTAAATATAAGAATAAGGTAAACTAGCGGTTATTTCATTATGAATTCTAGACGAAAGACCCACGAAGTACGCATAGGACAATTACGCATCGGAGGCAACAACCCAGTTGCCGTGCAGAGTATGACAACATGCTCCACAATGGACACACAGGGTTGCATAGAGCAGGCAATACGCATCATACAGGCAGGCGGACAACTGGTTCGCCTTACCACGCAGGGAACACGCGAAGCCGAGAACCTGCGCAACATACGCCAGGGACTTGACCAGCACGGATACGCCCATATACCACTCTGTGCCGACGTACATTTCAACCCCAACGTCGCAGATGTTGCCGCAACCATCGTCGAGAAAGTACGCATCAATCCCGGCAACTATGTAGACCCTGCCCGTCAGTTCAAGCAGCTGGAATATACCGACCAGGAATATGCCCAGGAACTCCAGCGCCTCGACCAGCGCTTCTGCAATTTCCTTGACATCTGCCGCAAGCACGGCACCGCAATCCGCATAGGCGTAAACCACGGCTCCCTATCTGACCGCATCATGTCAAGATACGGCGATACCCCCGATGGAATCGTGGAAAGTTGCATGGAATTCCTCCGCATCACACAGCGTGAGCATTTCCCCGACGTCGTAGTCAGCATCAAGGCATCCAATACCGTCGTCATGGTACAGAGCGTACGCCTTCTGTGCAGCCAGATGGAGAAGGAAGGCATGAACTATCCCCTGCACCTGGGCGTAACCGAAGCAGGCGAGGGCGAAGATGGCAGGCTGAAAAGTGCCGTAGGCATCGGAGCATTGCTCCTTGACGGCATAGGCGATACCATACGCGTAAGCCTCAGCGAGGCCCCGGAGGCCGAGATCCCCGTTGCCCAAGGCATCTTGCAGGCAGCACGCGTACAAATCACCAAGACCGAATATATCTCATGCCCCGGATGCGGCCGCACACTCTACGACCTGCAGGACACAATACACCGTATCAAGGCGGCCATCAGCCAGCGCTCCCAGCAGGATCCCCGATACAAGACCCTCAAGATAGGCATCATGGGATGTATCGTCAACGGCCCGGGCGAAATGGCAGACGCCGACTACGGCTACGTCGGTGCAGCACGCGGCAAGATTTCCCTCTACAAAGGCAAGCAGTGCATCGAGAAGAACATTCCCGAGGCCGAAGCCGTAGACCGGCTGCTTGATTTCATAGACAAGGATCTGGCAACAAAATAATCAATTAAAATAAAGGAAATAAAAAACTTGTGTAAAAATATTATGCAAAAAGTTTGGCAGGAATTAAGAAAACCACTACTTTTGCGGACGAAACACAAAATCAGATGATCAGAACAGCAAACTTTTGGTGGTGGCTGTACTCAAGATTCAAAAGATCGTGAGAAGATAGCCATGTACCTGTAAGTTTAATATAATGGATACTCCGGAGGCCTGTCGTTCTTACGACGGGCCTCTTTTTTTATTAACCCCTAACAACAATCGTTATGCGACAAAAGAAATTTATCTTGAAAGAGAAAGAGATTCCCACACAGTGGTACAACATCATGGCCGACATGCCCAACAAGCCACTGCCACCCATCCACCCGGTAACCAAGCAACCTCTGGGCATAGACGACCTGGCACACATTTTCCCACGCGAGTGCTGCGTGCAGGAACTGGACACAGAGCATGCTTTCATCGACATTCCCGAAGAAGTGCTCTACAAGTACAAGTTCTACCGTAGCACCCCCATGGTGCGTGCCTATGAACTGGAGAAGGCACTGGGAACACCAGCACACATATATTTCAAGAATGAATCGACAAACCCGCTGGGGTCACACAAGATCAACTCGGCTTTACCACAGTGCTACTATGCAAAGCAGGAAGGCACGACTAATGTAACCACCGAGACGGGAGCCGGGCAATGGGGAGCAGCCCTATCGTATGCAGCCAAGATATACGGTCTGGAATGTGCCATATATCAAGTAAAAATTACCATGCTGCAGAAGCCCTACCGATCAAGCATCATGCGCACCTTCGGTGCCGCTGTGACTGGTTCCCCGTCAATGTCCACCCGTGCAGGAAAGGACATTATTACCAAAGATCCGACACATCCAGGCTCTTTGGGAACGGCCATCAGCGAGGCAGTAGAGCTTGCAACCACTACACCTAATTGCAAATATACACTCGGCTCCGTACTCAACCACGTAGCCCTGCACCAGACAATCATAGGTCTCGAGGCAGAAAAACAGATGCAGATGGCCGGCGAATATCCAGACACCGTGATTGCTTGCTTTGGAGGCGGCTCCAACTTCGGCGGCATCGCCTTCCCCTTCATGCGTCACAATCTGAATGACGGCAAGACTACAGAGTTCATCGCTGCCGAACCTGAAAGCTGTCCTAAACTGACACGCGGAAAGTTCCAATATGACTTCGGTGACGAGGCCGGCTACACACCCCTACTGCCCATGTACACACTAGGACACCAGTTCAAGCCTTCCAACATCCACGCCGGAGGCCTGCGTTACCATGGTGCAGGAATGATTGTCAGCCAGTTGCTGAAGGACGGACTTATGCGTGCTGTGGACATTCCTCAGTTGGAATCATTCGAGGCAGGTATGCTATTTGCCCGTACCGAAGGTATAATTCCAGCGCCTGAAAGCTGCCACGCCATCGCCGCCACAATCCACGAGGCCAACAAGTGTAAGGAAACAGGCGAGGAGAAAGTCATTCTATTCAACCTTTCAGGTCATGGACTGATCGACATGCCTAGCTACGAACAGTATATAAATGGCGATCTTATGAACCACACCATCAGTGACGAGCAGATAGCCTCGTGTCTTAATCATTTAACAACCTGACGGATATAAAAAGACAATTTCCCTATAGAGCCATTTTGGCATTTGGCTTAAGCCGATTGATCGATCGGCTCATGCCATTTGATCGTTTGGCTCGAGCCAAAAAGTGTCTGTTGATACCAGCAGACACGTCACACGTATGTCATGTGTCATTAATGACATATATGTATTCACAAGCATATGACCCTATAGTCGTTATAGAGGCGCTTTTATATTAGCTTATAGTGCCTTATGGAGCAGTCAAAAATAAGACTGAAGCGAGAGAAAAATCGATAAAGAGGAACTCAAAGAAACAAAAATAATAGGAGGACATGTAAGTTCGACATATCCTCCTATTATTTTCTATAAGAAGGGGTTATTCATAAACCCTAATGCCATCGGCTTTCAGTTTAGCTCGCAATTTTGAAACCAAGACACGAATCGTCATTTCATAACGCCGTTGAATCTTGTTTTTGGATTTCTCGTTACTGTACCTTCGCTTGTCTGCCAAACTTGCATATTCACGATATTCACCTCCGTCCACAAAGAAGTTGTCAAAGTATTCTTGATGGTCAAGATGTTCTTTTTTTGATACAAGTGGTAATGTATTGACTTTGCCCGAATGAACACCCATGAAAAGAAATGCATACACGGCATTCTTCATACACTGCTCCTTAGCATCAGTTCTATTACGTCCTTCTCCGGAAACACGAACTGTTTGACTACCATCCAACTCGGATGCCATACCTGTGATATTAATATCAATCTCACGGGTAACATATTGACCCCTCGAGTTTGTAGGTATAAGGTACAACATTACCAAGAAAAGAAATGTATATTTTCCTAATAACTCTTTCATATTACCACCATCTGCTTATTCTATAAACAACTTTTGGCCTGCTCTTTGCATACGCCACAGCTACATCCCGGCAAGCCTGTATACGTGCTTTTTCGAGCGTTGCTGCAGTGTTAATACGGGCTCTTTCCAGTGAAACAGCATCGTTATACTTCTTGTCAGTAACGCTCTTGACACGTGTTTCAATGCTTTTCATTAAAGACTGAGCTTGTACATAACACTTAGCACTCGGATCAATGGTTGCCAGAATTGACATAGCCTCTTCGGCAGCAGGACCTGGATTAGGATCTGCACTCCATACCGCCTTTGCCTCTGCAAGTATCCGGGATGCATCATGGTTGATATGCTCTTTATATACCTGAACCATCATTGATTGTGCCTGAGTATAAGAAACACATTCATTAGGGATACACGACAGTTCAAAAAGAGCCTCCTCCCACTTCTGGGCCGTCATAAGCCCCTTGGCCTTCTGAATTATTGCAGGACCATTAGTATTGTAATAGTTAATGATTCTCTGCTTGGATTCAGCAATGAGAGCCTTCAGTTCGTCTGTCGGACGAATATGCTTGAAACCAGAGAGCATAGCTGCTTGTTCCGTCTGACCCGAGCCCTTCACTTCCTGTGTGCAAGAGCCAAAGCAGGTACCTGACTCCGCGTCACCAACAGCGATTGTTACCTGCATATTCTGGCCTATACGTGGAGGAGCTCCACCTGTCATATAACGGTCCAACAGGTTTACCTTGACAGCTAAGACAAAACGGGTTCCATAACCGCTTTCCATTCCCATCTGTGAAATCATAGAGCGCAAACGATTTTCTATTACAGAGGAATTATTGGCATCAACTCCTCCTGTAGTGGCTGAAACATAAGGAGTAAGCTGTATCTGAGCGGATGCAAAATATGCCGTTATACTCAAAGCTATAAATAATAATATACGCTTCATATCATATTATTCATATTATTTACCTGTTTCTACTATGTCATACAACTATCCAACAATTAGAACCATAGCACCTATGCCTTGTTTTTTCACATCAACAGGTACACCAACGCCGGCAAATTTGTTCTTCAGTTGTTCAATGATATTCTCTATCTTATTGCCATTCTCTATTCTCACACGATACTCCTGCAGACGAGCAGAGTCGCGCTTGTTGTTGCTAACGCCGTTTTTGGCAATACTCTTCAGAACATCGCGGAAATAGAATTTCATATCCTGACCCTCTATTTGGTCCGTGTTGAAGTCTACGCCTTTAGCCAGGATCGTCACCTTTACCTCACGGCCATACTTCAGTGTCTTTTCAAAGTTCTCCTTCAGCTTATCACTGAAGTCAGCCATATGGCTCTCAATAACCCTTCTCAAATCGCCCTTCAAACCTTCAGCCGAAAGAATACCAGGTTCATCAATAGCAGCAATAACATCATTAGTAAAATAATCTTTTGCTATCAGCTGAACAGAATACTGTGAAGATCCTAATACACGTTTTTCGAGCTTCCAGTTTACTTCAACCTTGATATCCGGAATTACACGCTCGGCAGCGTCATCAATGTCGATACCGAACTCGTCTGCCAGCGCTGCATCTTCATCCAGTCCACCCAAGGACTGTTTCAAATCCTCACACTTAAATCCAATGGAATGAAGTGTTGCAGATGTTGTAGACAGGGCTGTGGAAATCTGAGTATTATCAATATTCTCGTTATCAAAAGCTTTTTGATAGTCGCTATTCCACCTTGAACGCCCATTAGTAACGACACTTTCACCATAATTATGTTCCTTCATCCATGCCTCGGAAGGAAACAAAATTATTGTTGGCATCTGTGCCATCGCAGCAATCCACATAAAACCTGCGATAATCGATAATGAAATCCTTTTCATATTATGTTAATCATGAATTATTGAAACATCATATCGAAGACATTTGTCAATACTCCATCGGCCTCGAGATGCTTTCTCAGGCTGTTTATATTAACTTTCACAATAATGCCTACTTTATATTCCTTACCAGAAATCTTTATTTCTTCATGAAAACCTTTGTTAGTTTCCTGAACGAACTGAAGAAATTCCGTGCCACTGAAAAAGCGGTCGAAATATTCTTTATGCGCATCATAAGGTGTAGTTCCCATAAGAGCTGGGATACGCCCCTGTCTGTCTGTAGCAGGGAGACCTTTAAAAAGAATGCCATGGATGGCATTGCGTTTTCCTGCTTCTGCAGTTAGCAATGCCTTTTTTCCATAGCTGTAAACTTTAAAGATGACATAATTATTGTCACGTGGAACCGGACATTCTTCACGTGTCAACTCGTAATTGAAACTAATATCTTCCACCTTGTCCTTAGCTTCTGTTACAGGAACTGCAAACCACACAAAGGCAAGGATAAACAAATATTTTATTTTATCCATATTTACGAAATAACGAATATGACCGGATAGATTTTGCGATTACTTCTTTTTCTTAACAACACCCAACTTAACATAAGAGCAACCCTTTGCCTTACCTGAAAGCAGTGTATACTGCAAATCACCATTGCTTGCTTCTGCATTCTCTGCGACATTGTCTGCATCTGTGTTATTATTCCAAAGACCACCCTTTGCTACAGAGAGATTACCGCCAGGAACAAGATTGTTCTTAGAATCAAGTTTAAGTGCAGTGAATTTTGAATCATTTGCCACTCCATCCTGCGTACCCAGTTTTACGTATAGTTCACCCTTATCATTAGTATAGAGTCTCTCTATTGGAGCGAAAGGCTCATATTGACTAGCTAAACGGTTAACATTCTTGTTCAACACCTTCAACGTTTGACGAGCAACGCTTTTATCAACGCTCAATTTCTGACCTGCGAGTTCAGTAACGAGAGCATTGGTTCCTCGTGTAGTTGTAACATATTCCAACTGGAACTCATCTGCACCTGCTTGAGCAAAAGCACTGGGGTTTTCAATATATTTCTGTGTGAAAGCCTCATCACCCATCCATTTAAGTTTGAAGAGGTATGAACGACCAACAACGGCATTAACTTTGATAGTACTTTCAAGGGTCTGTTTCGTTGTTTCTGTTACAGAATTTATTGTACCTTGTACAGCTTCTTTCATTGGACCAGGAACTTTAGCCAGTTTCTCATACAGTGGGGCCAATTTTAAATCTAATGCTTCCTGAATCTGTTCTGCAGGAGTAGAGAAGTCAAAACGGGTTACCAGAACATAGCTCGCATCAACCAAACGGCCTGCCAATTCTAATGCTGCAGAAGCATTGTCCTTCTGTATTTCACTGTTGGCAGCCTTCTCGTCCTCAGAAAGCGAAAGCAATCCGTACTTGATAACATTCGAATATGTATTATCCAACTTCAGACTTGTGTAGTCGGTACACTCAGGAGCATTAAACCATTTTGCGACAATTGCCTTTCCAACTTTATTATCATTAAGATACTTGAGCACCTTTGCAGCATAAATTTCATCCTGTGTGGCTTTTTTCTTTGATGTTCCGTTAATAGTCTGTATTGCAGCAATATCGGCATCTACCACCTCTGGAAGGTTTTTGGATTTTAGCAGACGATCTCCGGCATTAAAAGCATTGTATTTGCGATACACATGCTCATAGTCCAATGTATCAAAGACACTGGTCATAACTTTTATCTCCTTCGCAAAGTTACCCTTTGACGAAGAAGGAGCATCCAAGCGGATACTGTAGATAGAACCTCGCACATAATCAGGCATCTTAAATTCCTGTGCAGACACACTGGTAACAACAGCCAGTGACAAACCAATAATTGATAAGATTTTTTTCATTGTAATTTTATTTTAGTTTAACTAAATAAATATATTAAATATGTTTTACTCAAACCAGACAAACACTATATCATTATATCGTACAAAAATTTTATTCTGTTCGCAAATTTACCCATAAATGGCTACAAGAAGAAATTCACTTAATTTCTTTTGATAGTTCATATTCATCAGGAATGGTCGATTTTCATGTCATATCATGTCATATCATGTCATACCATGTCATTTTTTCGGATTTAGCCGAAAATGAGATCTGATGATTTGTATTTTATTGTACTGATGACTCTTTTCATAGTTATTTTTTTTAATTTTGCAACATAATTTAAATACATGGAAAAACAGGTAATGAGCAATTACGAGGATTTACGTAAGGCAATTGAACAAGAACTGAAACATTCGTTTACAACACCATCTGATTTTAAATGGCTTGCTGACAAGATAGAGGAACGTACACACGAACGCCTGAGCATAAGCACGCTCATGCGCCTATGGGGATACGTATCCGGAGTAAGTCCGCGCAAGGTAACACTGGATATCCTGGCAAGATTTCTGGGATACACAGGTTATGACGATTTTTGCCGTATTAATCGACATATAGGTAGAAGGTCCACCAGATGGATATCCGCTTGTAGGAAACATCTTCACTTATCACGTCGATGGGTCGTCGGAATCGTTGTTTCTTTAGCACTGCTTGTAGCAGGGTATTTCACTTGGCTGCATTTCTCACAGCCGGACAAATGCGCAGAAATAACCTCATTGGAACATATCAGTCCGAATAAGAAGTATTTCATACATTCCAGGGGGAAACGGCGAGGCTCGCTTGGTATCTGCAAACAATCTCTTGGCAATTCGTGGGAAATGGCCCTGTCCAATCATGCGGACACGGCAGGAACATTTGCCATCCTGAAACAAAAAGATGCATATTACCTTTACAGTGTGGATGATAATCGTTTCATCAATATAGGAGGTTTGGAAACAGATGCTCCCCATTGCGGGCCCGGCTCGGCAATCAAGATTACTGCGCGGGACAGTTGCTTTGTGTTTGACTTCATCTCCAAGGGATCATATCTATGTACGCTGAACCTGAACAAGAACAATGGGGTTATCATTACTGACTACGGTACGGGAAATAACATGTTTGACGACGGAAATCTGCTGATGTTGGAGGAGGCTGGTGATTTCGACCCTACAGAGGCCCTAAAGATGATGCAGGAGCCGAATCAGGAATTCGAGGCGGCCGTGAAGAGCATCAAGGCAGAAGGTACCTATGCCATTTATACCGAGAAGGGGGGACGCAGATATTATCTTCGCTCGGACGGCTGCCTGACGGACAAGATGACGGATTCATGCCAGTTTGTGTTCCATCCAAGGGAACGCTATGAGTTTTACCGTGCACCAGCCTTCCAGGTATGCTATCATGCAAAAAGTACGGACGCATGCACGAGTGCTTTCGCAAGTCCTTTCAAGAATGGGGAAAATATCCGCAAGGCCGGCCGTCTGCGTACGATAAATCTGGATGTTCCGCACACCTACTGGTGCTATCAGGTATTCTACCTGGGAAAGAACGGTTGCTATGCCGTTCGCTGCACGGCAACTCCTGCAGAATATCAAGGCGCTGGCAACTTCTGGACTGTAACTGATGTTGATTTGGATGGGAAACCCGAGGTAGAATACAGCCCGGAGCGCAACTATATCTGGAAAATCAAAAAGTTGGCATAAAAGCAGGGGAATTTCACTTATTTTTTGTAATTTTGCGCGGAAATTATAAATAAAATAAGTTTGTTATGGAATTCCAGAGGATTACTGCTGCTGAGGCTGCAGCACTGATACAGAACGGACAGACGATTGGCCTTTCGGGTTTTACGCCTGCAGGTGTGCCGAAGTGTACTCCGGCAGAGATTGCAAAAAAAGCTACGGCGGAGCATGAGGCCGGTCGCCCTTTCAAGGTGAGTGTGTTTACCGGTGCAAGCACTGGACAGAGTTGTGACGGTGAACTGTCTAACGCAAATGCGATAGACTTCCGTGCACCTTACACGACAAATCCTGATTTCCGCAAGAACGTAAACAACAACACACTGAACTATTCGGACCTGAACCTGTCCAACATGGCGACACAGATCCGACAGGGTTATCTGGGCCAGGTAAACTGGGCTATCATCGAAGCGTGTGCCATAGAGAAGGTGGGCAACAAGGCTCATATCTACCTGACAGCTGCTGGTGGTATCAGTCCTACTGTATGCCGCCTGGCAACGGAGGGTATTATCATCGAGCTGAATGCCTTCCACAGTCCCAAGAGCAAGGGTATCCATGACGTATATGAGATCGAGGACCACCCATACCGCAAGCCTATAATGATAACGAAGGCGAGTGACCGTATAGGCAAACCTTATGTCGAGGTGGATGCGGACCGTATAGTGGGTGTAATCGAGTGTAACGTTCCTGATGAGGCCCGTGGATTCAAGGATCCGGACCCCGTGACCTGCCAGATTGGCCAGAATGTTGCTGATTTCCTGCTGGACAACCTCAGGAGCGGTTTGATTCCGAGTTCGTTCCTGAACCTGCAGTCGGGTGTAGGAAGCGGAGCGAATGCTGTATTGGGTGCTCTGGGACAGTGCAGCGAGGTGCCTGATTTCAATATCTACACCGAGGTGCTGCAGGATGCTCCCGTGGGCCTGATGAAGCAGGGTCGTGTGCTGAGTGCATCGACTTGTTCGCTGACGGTGACCAACGCTTGTCTGACAGATATCTACGAGAATATCGATTTCTTCAAGGACAAACTGGTACTGCGCCCGAGTGAGATAAGCAACTCGCCCGAGGTGATTTCGCGTATTGGAGTATGTGCCCTGAACACGGCAATAGAGTGCGACCTGTATGGTCATGTGAACTCGACAAAGATCTGCGGTACGAAGATGATGAATGGCATAGGAGGCTCGGCTGACTTTGCGAGCTCTGCTTACCTGAGCATATTCACCTGCGGTTCTACAACCAAGGGCGGTGCCATATCCAGCATCGTGCCGTTTGCAAGCCACATTGACCACACGAACCACTACATCGATGCCGTAATCACTGAATACGGCGTGGCTGACCTGCGTCACAAGTGTGATATGCAGAAGGCTGAGGAACTGATCAAGGTTGCGCATCCTGACTATCGTCCTATGTTGCAGGACTACCTGAAATTTGCCGAGAAGCGCGGCGGACATACGCATCACGAGCTGTCGGCAGCATTTGCAATGCATGACACGTTCATCAAGGAGGGTGACATGCGTCTTACGGATTTTGCTAAGTATATTAAGTAAGTATGGGCAAGACTTTCAAGAGAACCACCGTTACATCGGCTTTGCCGTATGCCAACGGCCCGGTGCATATAGGGCATCTGGCGGGTGTGTATGTTCCTGCGGACATATATGTACGCTACTTGCGTCTGAAGGGACGTGACGTGATATTCATAGGCGGCAGTGACGAGCATGGCGTGCCCGTTACCATCCGTGCCCGCAAGGAGGGTATTACCGTGCAGGAGGTGGTGGACCGCTATCACAACCTGATAAAGCAGTCCTTCGAGGATTTCGGAATATCGTTTGACGTCTACAGCCGCACAACGAGTGCTACGCACCATAAACTGGCAAGTGACTTTTTCAGGAAGCTGTATGATGAGGGGAAATTTGTCGAGCAGGTTTCCGAGCAGTTCTATGACGAACAGACGGGACGTTTCCTTACAGACCGCAATATACGTGGAGAGTGTCCTCGCTGTCATGCTCCCGAGGCATACGGTGACCAGTGCGAGAAATGTGGCGCTACGCTGAGCCCCGAGGAACTGATAAACCCATACAATGCCGAGACGGGGAATCCTCTGGTAAAGAAGGCTACAAAACATTGGTATCTACCCCTTGACAAGGATCAGGAGTGGCTCGAGAAATGGATCCTGAAGGATCACAAGGAGTGGCGAAGCAACGTCTACGGACAGTGCAAGAGCTGGCTGGACGGCGGTCTTCGTCCGCGTGCTGTGACACGAGACCTGGATTGGGGCATACCCGTACCTGTGGAAGGTGCAGAGGGCAAGGTCCTGTACGTATGGTTCGATGCGCCGATAGGCTACATCAGCAACACGAAGGAACTGTGTGACGCACATCCCGAGCTGGGTTCATGGGAGACGTGGTGGAAGGATCCCGAGACGCGTTTGGTACATTTCATCGGCAAGGACAATATCGTATTCCACTGCATCGTGTTCCCTGCAATGCTTAAGGCTCACGGAGAATATATCCTGCCTGACAACGTACCGTCGAACGAGTTCCTGAACCTCGAGGGCAATAAGATAAGCACGTCCAAGAACTATGCCGTATGGCTGAACGAGTATCTGGTGGATATGCCGGGACGTCAGGACGAGCTGCGCTATGTGCTGACTGCCAATGCTCCGGAGACGAAGGACAATGACTTTACATGGGCTGACTATCAGGCACGCTGCAACAACGAACTGGTAGCCGTGTACGGAAACTTCGTGAACCGTGCTCTGCAGCTGACCCAGAAATATTACGAGGGCCGTGTGCCTGCCTGCGGTGAGCTGAACGACTATGACCGTGAAACTCTGGTTGAGTTCCGCGACGTAAAGGAGAGGCTGGAGAACCTGTTGGAGAACTTCCGCTTCCGTGATGCACAGAAGGAGGCTATGAACCTTGCTCGTATCGGAAACAAATATATTGCTGACTGCGAGCCTTGGAAGGTTATCAAGACAGACCCGGAGCGCGTAAAGACTATAATCAACATTTCGCTGCAGCTGACTGCGAACCTGGCTATTGCGTTTGAACCTTTCCTGCCGTTCTCGAGCAAGAGGCTGCGCACTATGCTGGCTATGGACAGTTTCTCGTGGGAAGACCTGGGAAGCACAAGCCTGATGCAGGAGGGACACCAGTTGCCAAAGCCCGAACTGCTGTTCACAAAGGTAGAAGACGAGGCTATCGAGGCACAGGTCAGGAAACTGGAGGACACAGTCAAGGCAAATGCCGAGGCAGATTACAAGGCTGAGCCTGTCAAGCCCGATATTCCGTTCGAGGATTTTGAGAAACTGGACATACGTGTAGGTCTGGTGAAAGCCTGCGAGAAAGTCAAGAAGAGCAAGAAACTGTTAAAGTTCACGCTTGATGACGGTAGTGGCAAGGACCGTACTATCCTGAGCGGTATTGCACAGTGGTACGAGCCTGAGCGTCTGATTGGCAAGCGTGTTCTGTTTGTGGCTAATCTGGCTCCGCGTCAGATGATGGGCGAGACATCGTGTGGAATGATACTGTCTGCCGTAAACTACAACGGCGACCTGTCTGTCACAACAACACTGGACGAGGTAAAGGGCGGCAGCCAGGTAGGATAAGGGTCAGAAACGCCTGACGGCATACCATACGCTTGCAAAGCCCACGAACAGTACGGTGGAGAGGACTATCAGGACATCCACCGGCTGTACGACAACGGGATAGGCATCTATTATGAAACTACCCTCGGCCTGCCCCATCCTGATCAGTCCGTATTCCTGCTGTATCCAGCATAGTAAAACGCCAAGGAGTGTTCCTGCAACAGCACCTGCCAGTATTATCAGGCGGCCTTCGTTCATGAAGATACCGCGGATTTGCGAGGCAGATGCGCCCAGCGACTGCAGGGTCTGCGCATCATGCTTCTTCTCTATCATGAGCATGCTGAGACTGCCTACCATATTTAGGCAGGCTACGAGCAGTATGAAGCAGAGGAATGTATATGAGATGAATTTCTCGACCTGCATAATGCGGAACACATCTTCCTGCTGCTCATAGCGGTCCTGCACCTTGTACTTGTCGCCAACTATTGCCGCTATATCGTCACGGGTGGCTCCTGGTGCCAATTTTATCTCTATTGCGCTGGCCTTACCCTCGGCATCAAAGATACGCTGGGCGAAAGGCAGGGAGCAGAGCACATACTCGGCATCGTACTTGCCCTGATGGACACAGAAGACCAGCCCCGAACTTTGCAGTTCGTCGTGATTGAAACTGGAAAGGGGATTGGCCATATTGACGCGCTCTCCACGCTTTGGGGCATATACCTGCAGCGGATCGGCAAAACTGACACCGAGACCCAGGCGTCCGGCAACCTGGATACCCATAATCTCGTACTCGAGGACATCGGAGCTGAGGATGGGCGTACCGTCGCCATAGAGAATATCCTGTATGCCTGACTGGCGGAGGAAATTGTCATCCACGCCCTTGAGCCTGACGGGAACCTGACGATCCGGCATGACAATGAGCGCCTGACCTTCCATTACGGGGGTACATACGGCAACCTTGGGATTTGACAGAAGGGAGCGATACTGGCGTGATGTCAGGTCTATCGTTCCGCCATGTATAGGAGATACCTTGATTTCGGGGTCGAAATGGGTAAACATACCTGCAACGAGCGACTGGAATCCGTTGAATACACTGAGGGTGCACAACAGTGCCATAGTAGTGACTGCGACACCAAGTACGGCAATCAGCGAAATGATGTTGATTGCGTGGTGGGTCTTGCGGCTGAACAGGTATCGCCTGGCTATGAACAACTGGAAATTCATATAATCGCCCTTATTGCTACTTGAGGTTTGTTTCTATGTCCTTCCACTCGGCACTGGATTCGGCAATTCGTCCCTGCTCGTCAACTAAAATATAATATGGTAGGGTACGTATGCCCAACTGTGAGGCCAGCGGACTCTGGAATCCCATCTGGTCACAGTAGCTGTGCCATGTAACGCTGTCCATGCGCTCGACATAATCCAGGGCTCCCTGGTCGACATCCAGGCTGTATGATATGCATACGAGCGGTTTGGTACATATACGGCGTGCCTTTCGGATATGATGGTTGACTATTCCGGAGCCACTTTTCCAATTGGCCCAGAATGCAATGAGCACATTGCGTCCGCGAAGGCCCAGGCTGCCGACACTCTGTCCGGAACGCATACGTAGTGTAAACTTGGGTACCCTCTGCCCTTTCTGGAGAGACTCGGGCTTGCGACGGCTCAGCCAGTCATGCTCGAAATAGCGTGCCAAAGGCGATCCTTCGTTCTGACGGATATACTGGATACGGATGCTGTCCTTACGCTGGTCGGAAACGGAATCGGTTTCCATGCGGTACTTTGTATACTGTTCGTTTGAATGGCCGCCGCTGACCTTGACTGCTGCAAGGTGCTGTGCATCGCCCTCGAGTTTGGCTACCTGGCCACTGCCTCCAAAAACCGTAAGTGTGGAAAACGTGGGATAGACGATCAGGAAGGTAGCCTCGTCCTGGGTACATTGTGTACGCCAGTCAAACTCACCTTCATGGATATGGATGGTGTCAATACCCTCCATACCACCGTCGGGGCTGAGGACATAAAGGTCGGCTTCATTGAGATTGGCCAAATGTCCCCTAATACGCATCTCGCCCTTCCGTCCCTGGCATGATGCCAGGGCCAGAAGAGCCAGACACATTATCAGAATGTGGTATTTTACAGAGTTCACCTGTAGTTATTTAACGAGAGCCTCGACAACACTCCTGTAGTTGCTGAACTCCAGATCCTTCCTGGCACGCTCGCCGAGGGAAGCATCCTGGCTGATAGCAGCCTGCAGATTGCTCTTGACTACACCGCTGTCGCCTGTGCGTGCACCGACGATGGCCTTCAGGTAACTGGTTGTTGCATCCGGTTTCTGGACATTTGCCAGGGTGCGGTTCGCTGAGGCATAGTCCTTGTTGAGTATCTGGGCAAGTGCTGCTGCGTTTGTCTTGGAATTCTGAAGATTGGCGGCAGCGGCGCTGTAGTTGCCGTTGGCAATATTCAACTGGCCCATGATATCGTTGAAGGTATCGCTGCCACTGGCCTGTGACATATAGGTCTGTGCTGCCTGCTTATCATCGTCCTTGAGTGCTATCAATGCCATGTTGGCATTTGCCTCAGGAGCCTTTGTGTCAACAGCCTTGGCCTTGGCCAGATATGCCTTTGCCGCAGCTTCGTTGCCGTCCTGCAGGGCAAGCTTTGCCAGATTGTTGTATGCGCGGTAGTCATTGGGATACAGACGGGTTGTTGTCTGGTACCACTGCTTGCGTGTAGCATCGTCCTCCACCAGTTCGTTAGCACCGTACAGGAGTTCGTCTACACTGAGCTTGGATGGATCGGCATTGTACTGATCCAGGATCTGGTCGTCGCTGCGGCCGATAACCTCGTAATTGACCATAAGGCGTGCACGGCGCAACTCGGGCATGATACCGCTGGCTATCTCGGTATATACGCTGCTCATATTGCGGATCTGCTGCTCGCGTTCCTCGGGATCCTGATACATGCTGAGCACACGGAGAATGAGGTCCTTGTCCTGAAGGTTGCTCTTGCTGACAAGTTCCTGGAAACCATCCCAGTCCTCGGCAGTATAACGGACGTTAACGTCACCGTTGACCTTGGCCTTCTTCATCTGCTGACGGACATAGTCGGCTGATACGTTCTGGCGACGCTCGGCTAACTTCTCGTTGATATTATATGCTCCGTCGGGGCTGGCATAGGCACTTACATCGATACCCTGCAGGGCACGTTCTTCCTGCATGTCGTTAATCTCCTTGAGTATCTTGACAAGGTCCTGAATGCTGACGCTGCTCAACTCACTGGTACGGAGGTTGGCCTGACCTATCAGGAACTTGATGTTTGCCTCGTGCTTCTGCTCAATAACGCGCTGGAAGGCATCCTGGGCCGTGCTGGCAGAGCCTATACAACGGCCGAGCAGTTCGCTGGTGGTAACAACGCCATAGCCTATCTTGACCTCGGGAACAGAAACCTTCTTCTTGCCGAGCTTTGCATCGAAACGGGCATACAGGTCGCTCTGCTCCATACCGCTCTCGTAGGCAAATGTGGTCTTCATAGTGTAAGTACCGCCCAGCTTATAGCTGATGCTGGTATTGTTGTCCTCGACCTTCTCTCCCTGGAATGTGGCAGACTGACCTGCAACTTCCTTGCCATTGTATTTCAAGACAGGGGTTACGGTAACTACGGCCTTTTTCTTCATATACTTGACGGGGAAGGTGCCGTTGATTGTTGCAGGAACCTCGCCTCCCACTGCTTCGAGAGGAGTTGGTGTTACCTTGAAATTGTCGGCTCCCAGATTACCAAGCTTGCTGCAGGATGACAGGGATATAGCTGCCAATGCCATCACATAGAAATTAATCTTCTTCATATTTATGTTTTAATGTAATTATAGACTATAGTATCGTACAACCTGTACAGGGCTTAAGCTGCTTGAAGAAATCGTTGCCCTTGTCGTCTACCAGGATGAATGCTGGGAAATCCTCGACGTCTATCTTCCAAACTGCCTCCATACCCAGCTCCGGATACTCGACACATTCAATTGACTTGATAGAGCTCTGGCTGAGGACTGCTGCCACGCCGCCGATAGTACCCAGGTAGAAGCCTCCATGTTTCTTACATGCATCGGTTACGCACTGGGCACGGTTGCCCTTGGCTATCATGATGAGCGAACCGCCGTTGGCCTGGAACTCATCAACATAAGGATCCATACGTCCTGCTGTCGTGGGACCCATGGAACCGCATGGATATCCTTCCGGAGTCTTGGCCGGACCGGCATACAGGATCGGGTAGTCCTTGAGATACTGTGGCATGCCCTGTCCTGCGTCGAGACGGGCCTTGATCTTTGCATGTGCAATATCACGGCCTACAATAATGGTTCCCTTGAGATTGACACGGGTAGAAACAGGGTACTTGCTCAATTCCCTGCGTACGGCGTCCATGCCCATGTTCAGGTCTATCTCGATACCCTTGCCGCCTTCACCCGGGTTGCGCAATTCCTCGGGAATCAACTCTGTCGGGTTCTCGTCCATCTGCTCTATCCAGATACCGTCCTTGTTGATCTTTGCCTTGATATTGCGGTCTGCACTGCAACTGACGCCCATACCTACAGGCAGTGAGGCGCCATGACGCGGCAGACGGATTACGCGGATATCATGAGCCAGGTACTTGCCGCCAAACTGGGCTCCAAGTCCGATTTCGTATACTTTCTTGAGCAGCTTCTGCTCCAAATCCAGATCACGGAACGCGCGTCCTGTTTCATCGCCCGTAGTGGGGAGCGAGTCGTAGTACTTGATTGAGCCCAACTTGACAGTAAGCAGGTTCTTCTCTGCAGACGTGCCGCCGATAACCACACAGATGTGATATGGAGGGCATGCTGCCGTTCCAAAGTGCTTGATTTCCTCGACGAGCCAGGGCAACAGAGTGTTCTCGTTCTGGATAAGGGCCTTTGTCATCGGGTAGAAATATGTCTTGTTGGCACTACCGCCTCCCTTGGCAACACATACGAAGCGGTATTCGGCACCCTCGGTAGCCTCGATGTCAATCTGGGCCGGCAGGTTGCACTTGGTGTTCACCTCGTCGTACATGTTCAACGGTGCATTCTGGCTGTAACGCAGATTGTCCTCGGTGAATGTGTTGTAAACACCCTTGCTAAGAGCTTCTTCGTCATCGAAGCCTGTCCATACCTGCTGTCCTTTCTCGCCATGTATTATGGCTGTGCCTGTGTCCTGGCAGAAAGGCAGAATGCCCTTAGCTGCTGTTTCGGCATTGCGAAGGAACTGCAGGGCAACATACTTGTCGTTTTCAGAAGCCTCGGGATCGCGCAGGATCTTGGCAACCTGCTCGTTATGCTCACGACGCAGTTTGAACTCGACATCATGGAAACACTGCTGAGCCAGCAGCGTGAGTGCTTCCTTGGACACCTTGACAATTTCCTTGCCTTCAAACTCGGTTACTGTAACACCTTCCTTTGTCAGGAGGCGGTACTGGGTCTTGTCCTCTCCTATCTGGAACATAGGAGCATACTTGAATTCTACGTTTGCCATAGTATATATTTTATTGTTCTATATTATTCTCTTTTGGAGACGCAGCCTGTTGTTCCTTGAGTACAAAGCGCTTGTAGTAGCTGCAGGCCAGTGTCGTGAGCGGCAATGCTATAATCAGGCCTATAAGTCCCAGCAAACTGCCCCATACCGAGAGGCTAAGCAGTATTACGGCAGGTTTCAAGCCCATAACATGACCCAGTATCTTGGGTGTCAGGATGAGATCCTGAATGGCCTGTACTACACAGAACACAGCAAAGGCGCATGCCAGTATTACCCAGAAGCTCTCGCCTGTATCTGCTGCTTTGAGTGCTGCCAACAGTACCGTAGGAATAAAGCCTGCCAACTGGAGATAGGGAACCATGTTCATTGCACCAATCAACAAGCCGAGCGCTATTGCCATAGGAAAATCAATGATTGTAAAGCCTAATGCAAACAGCACGCCTACGAGGAATGCTATCAGGCCCTGACCGCGGAAGTAGGCATTCATTTCGCGCTTGACATCGCCGACCAGATTCCTGACACCGTTACGGTATCCGGCAGGAACGAGATGGAACCAGCCGTTGGAGAGACGCTCGTAGTCCATCAATATGAAGAACATGTACAACATGACCATACATGCGTCGACAACGCCCATAAGCACCTTTCCTGTACCGCTCATGAAATCCCACAGCTTGGAGGCTATCATCTGGACTGCCGATATCACATCGTCTCTCTGTAGCAATTCGACAACCGTATCACTTGTAAGGTTATGGTTAATAAAGTCCTGGAGCTGCACGGGTATCTCGGCATTACTGAAATAGGAGACCGTAAATTCCTGCAAATCATCCGACACCTTATGATACTGCTCTATGATCTGGGGGATTGTAAGGTAACCGAATGCCGTGATTGCTACAAATATCAACAATAATGAAAGCAGGATGCTGAGCACACGCCAACGGATATAACATCTACGTTCCAGGAACGATACCAGGGGATACAGCAGATATGCTCCTATCCATGCCACGAAGAACGGCCACAGCACATTGCTGAGTGACCTGATAAGAAATACGGCACCAACAATAAGGGCTACAATCATGCCGCCACGCACAAAGCGGTCAAATGTTATTTTTTTCTCAAACATATAATCCTTTTATTTACATCCTTGTTCTCTACTATTCCTCGTACTTCTCAAAAAGGAAATCGTTATATGGATATTTCTGTACATGCAGCTCCCTCACCTTATTGTACAGAACCTGACGCAATGTCTCGTAATTTGTCTTCTGGGTTGCTGAAATGAACAGGCACTGACCCGACAATCTTGTCATCCATGTCCTTATCAGGTCGTCCAGGCTTATGTTTTCCTTACCCATGGGTGTCAGGTCATCTGCATCCTTTTCGGTCCAACGGTATGCATCGACCTTGTTGAATATAATCATAGATGGTTTCTCGGCGCAGCCAAGGTCTGCAAGGGTCTTCTCGACCACCTGTATCTGGTCTTCGAAATCGGGATGGCTGATATCCACTACATGCAGCAGCAAATCAGCCTCACGTACCTCGTCCAATGTTGACTTGAACGAATCCACCAGATCATGGGGCAGTTTGCGGATGAAACCGACCGTATCACTTAACAGGAACGGCAGGTTGTCGACTATCACCTTGCGTACCGTGGTGTCAAGCGTGGCAAACAACTTGTTCTCGGCGAAAACGTCACTCTTGGCCATGAGGTTCATGAGGGTAGACTTGCCGACATTGGTATAGCCCACAAGTGCCACGCGTATCATACGGCCACGGTTGCTGCGCTGTGTTGTCTTCTGACGGTCAATGTCGCGAAGGCGTTCCTTGAGCAGGGACATACGGTTCAAGATAATCCGTCGATCCATTTCCAACTGCGTCTCACCGGGACCGCGCAGACCTACAGCACCGCCACGCTGGCGTTCCAAGTGTGTCCACAACCTCTGCAAGCGCGGCAGCATGTAACGGTACTGGGCCAGTTCGACCTGAGTCTTGGCATTTGCCGTCTGGGCACGCATTGCGAAGATGTCCAGAATCAGGCTGGTGCGATCCAGTATCTTGACCTTAAGCTCTGCCTCGATGTTGCGCAACTGCTTGGCCGACAACTCGTCGTCGAAGATTACCATGGAAACTGTGCGCTCGGCATCCTCTTCCTGCTCAATCCACTGACGTATCTCCTGCAGCTTGCCAATTCCCAGATATGTGACACTGCTGGGACCGTTCAGTTTCTGAGTAAAACGCTTCACGGTACGTGCTCCTGCCGTCTCGGCAAGAAACTCCAGCTCGTCCAGATACTCGGTGGTCTTTCGCTCGTTCTGCTGGGGAGTTACAATTCCCACAAGCACTGCTGTCTCTTCCTGTGCCCCGGTTACATCGGCAGAAACTACCTTGCCCATGCCATCCTCGAATGGCAGGCTGCTGCGCGATGCGTTGTAATATTTGCTTCTACTGGTCTTCAATTATCCTCCTTACTTAACCTGCATTACCAGATACCTTGATACACTCCAGAATTTCTGTGCGTTGGTAATCTGCAACTCGTACAAACCCTTTGCATCCTTCTCCAGTTTGTAACTGTCTGACGGATGGGTGGTAAGCAGCCTGACATTCTTGCTGTATGTCTTGACCAGCTTGGTCTGGCGGATATCTATCTTTGTAAAATAGTCACGGTTGAAATCGCCCTGCTTCAGCACATCACCGCTTTTGAGTATACCCTGATCCTTGAGCTCAGTTTTAGTGCCATATACAAACCATGCAGTATTTATCTCCTTGTCCTGATCTGCCAACTGGCCTGCCTGCTTCTTGTTCTCTTCGGTCAGATTGCTTACATTCTCATTAAGATTACTTATTTCTGCACCCTGGGCTTCAATCTGCGCATCCTTCTCGGCAATCTGTGCCTGCAGCTCCTGTATCCTGGCATCCTGATCTGCTACCTGCTGGCGCAGGGATTCTATCATACGCTTCAACTGGGTTACGTTGAACTGGCTGGAATTTAATTTCTCCTTCAGATGGGCTATCATCTCGCGATTGGTATCCATGGCCTTCTGGATAAATTCCATGTTATCACGAATCACCTCACGGCTACTGGCACTCTCGCGGTTCCCGTCAGCCACGACAATACGACCCTCGGCCTCGCTGATACGACGGATACCCTCCTGGACCTCGGTCATAGTACCAATGATGTCATTCAGCTCATTGTCCTTGTTATCAATAATAGCCTGCAACGAATCACGCTGTTGCTTCAACTCACGGTCAGTTTCCTCTCTACTGATGCCACATGATGCCATCATGGCAGCACTGGCGACAAAAATCAAAAACTTTTTCATAATATATGTGTTTTATTCCATATTCATCATCTTACGCTGATACTTGCTGAGCGGTTTTTCCGCTACCTTGTCCCCGTTTTCAGCATTATCCTGTTCCAAAAGTACAGGATTCCCGCATTCCGATGCTCCGGAAAGAATAAGGACAAATTCACCCCTGGGCTCCGTCTCGCTGAAATGTTTCAACACCTGAGCCACAGTGCCACGCACGCACTCCTCGTGCACCTTGCTGATTTCACGGCACACGGCACATTGCCTGTCAGCACCGAAAACCTGCTGAAACTGCTCCAAAGTCTTCACTATCCGGTGCGGACTTTCGTAGAAAATCATCGTACGTTCCTCGTGTGTCAGTGACTGCAATCTGGACATCCTTCCTTTTTTCTGTGGCAGGAAACCCTCGAAACAGAACCTGTCACACGGCAAGCCGCTCGTAACCAAGGCAGGAACAAAAGCAGTAGGTCCAGGCAAAGTTATCACCTCTACACCGGCATGTGCTGCCTCTCTTACGACAAGGAAACCGGGATCGCTGATACCGGGTGTCCCCGCATCGCTGACAAGTGCTATAACCTCGCCTGCCTCCAGCCTGCGCACAATCTGCATGACAGTCTGATGTTCGTTGAACTTGTGGTAGGAAAGCATCGGCTTCCTGATATTAAAGTGATGTAGCAAGATGCCACTGGTGCGTGTATCTTCGGCCAAGACCAGATCGCACTCACTGAGCACTCGCAATGCCCTTGCGGTAATATCCTCCAGATTTCCTACCGGAGTAGGCACTATGTACAAGACTCCCATATCGTGCGCAAAGATAACAATATTATCATAAAACCATGCTCGGCAGAACACTATTTTTAATAATAGCGGAATAAATTTCAAAATCTTTAGATTTTAATTTCTCTTCTTTAAACCAAAAAACATACCTTTGCCACCATGAAAGATGTATCCAGTGCCAATGGTGAAATGATGCGACGCGGTCGTATCGAAGTTGTTTGCGGATCCATGTTCTCGGGTAAGACCGAGGAACTTATCCGCCGTATGAAGCGTGCAAAGTTTGCAAAGCAGAATGTCGAGATATTCAAGCCCGCTATCGATGTACGCTATTCGGAAGAAGATGTCGTTTCCCACGAGGGCAACGCTATATCCTCGACCCCTATCGACTCCAGTGCCAGTATTTTGCTTATGAGTGCAGGAGTTGATGTCGTGGGCATCGACGAAGCACAGTTCTTTGACGAACACATCGTAGAGGTCTGCAACCAACTTGCCAATCAGGGCACACGTGTCATAATCGCAGGTCTGGACCTGGATTTCAAGGGACAGCCCTTCGGTCCCATGCCTGCATTACTGGCCATTGCCGACGAAGTCACCAAGGTACATGCCATATGCGTCCGCTGCGGCTCACTTGCCTACGTTTCCCATCGTCTGGTTAGCAACGACAAGCAAGTCCTGCTTGGTGAAACTCAAGAATACGAACCCTTGTGCCGCGAATGCTACAAACAGGCTACAGCCGGTAAAGAATAGGCATTACCTTCTAAAATTTTGCCCTTTCCCTTGGTAATTCGCACACTTATTCGTAATTTTGCACACGATAAGGCTGCCCAGATGGTGGAATTGGTAGACACGAGGGACTTAAAATCCCTTGACCATTGCGGTCGTACGGGTTCGAGTCCCGTTCCGGGCACTTATGTAAAGGGGATATCATTATGGCCTTGCTCTCATTTCTTACTTTTTTCTGGGTTGTAGGAATTACTGAGCCAAAAGAGGATGTTGATGATATCCATATGTCTTACGAATCTGTTTCCTGGGAAGATTTCGTGCAGAGTCTCAGCTATGATGCAGAGACAACTACCAATGAGTCGTGGCAGGACTATCTGCTGGGACTGGAACAACTGCATACCAACCCCTTGGACATAAATACTGCAACTCCCGAGGAAATGGCACAGATTCCATTTCTCACAGCCGGTCAGATTGAAGATATTCAGGCATACGTCCACCTGGACGGCCCGATGAAAACACTGGGAGAATTGGCACTGATTCCCTCGATAGACAAAGAAACAAGAAGAATCCTGCCATTGTTCTTTTATATTTCCGACAAGCGTGGCAAGGTAAAGCAGACTACCGGTTTCAAGTCCCTATTTACAGACCACAGGCATACAATAGATACACGCCTGGACATTCCGCTATACCGCAGGAAGGGATTTCAAACGGGATATTACAAGGGTGACCCCATATACAACAGGACAAGATACAACATGTCATCACGGCACGTCATGGCCGGTGCACATGTGGAAAAAGATGCCGGTGAGAAGTGGTATGACAGCTATGGTGCATACCTCATGCTGAAAGATCTGGGAATAGTACGCAATGTCATTATCGGCGACTATCGGGCAGGATGGGGCGAAGGACTGGTCATGGGTGCACGGTCGCTCTCCAGCAAAAGCGGTATGATGAATCCTGTCACACAAGGTATACGTCCCATGACCGGCACCGGAGAAACGGGATATATGCGCGGCGCTGCCATAACCCTCGGCTCTGACATGCAGTATCCCGCAAAGGGGAATCGCATTACTTGGCAGACAACATTGTATGCCTCATACAACCTGCTGGATGCAACCCTCAATGATGACGGAACGGCAAAAACCTTTGTTACAACCGGCTACCACCGTTCGGAAAGTGAGATCCTCAAGAAGAATAATACCTCGGCAACAGTTGTCGGTGCCCATGCACAGCTGGGGTACCGTCATTTCACCTTTGGCGCAACAGGATACTGGCAGCATTTCAGCCGTAAACTCTCGCCAGGGAACGAAAGATACCGCCAATGGTATCCGAGGGGTAACGATTTCGGGAATATAGGATTATCTGCCGCGTATAGTCGCTACAGATGGACGGCATCAGGCGAGGTGGCATACAACATATCCTCCGAAAGCCAAGGCGGAATAGCAGCATTGGGCAAAGTAATATATCTGGCAACACGTAACTGGAAACTGGGCTTGGCAGGAAGATATTACAGCCACAAATACTATTCATTCTATTCCAGTGCTATCTCGGAAGGCAGCGATACTCGGAATGAGACAGGAGTCATGCTGCGCGTAGAGGCGACACCATGGCGGAACTGGACGTTGACCAGCTATCTTGATTTCTTTTCAGACTATTGGCCACGATATCAGATGACACACAGCAGCAACGGACAGGATTTCATGATAGAGGCCCGCTGGCAAACCGGGGACAAAGCTTCTGCCAAGCACGGACTGTCCCTGCGCTATAACATGAAGCGCAAGGAAAGCAGTGACGTCATGATACCGCACCACCGTGTCAGGATACAATGGACTGTAGAGCCGGGCGACAGATGCAAACTGCAGACGACAGGCAACCTGCACATCGCGTCGAACACGGGAGAAACAGGAAAGGTAGGATTTTCAATAAGCGAAAATATAAAGGCCGTTCTGCTGAGAAACAAGACCATGATGCTGACGGTAATGGGAGCATATTTCGACACCCCAAATTATCTGACCCGGGTATACGTATATGAACCTGCCCTGTGGAACAGCATTTCGGGAACAACATATTTCGGGCAGGGTATCCGCACAGTCGTCGGATTAAGATACACACACCATCGCGGACATTGGATGATCGAGGGGCGCTACAGCCTGACCAAGATGTTAGACCGCGATTACATAGCCTCGGGCGAGGACATGATCCCTGGAAATTTCAAGAATGACATTTCTCTTCAAATCCGATTAACCATATAATAGAACACTTGATTAATTATATACCGATGAAATCGTACAGTTATAGATATCTCATTGTTATTGTCCTATGCACCTTCTGCGGATGCATATATGGTCAGGACAATGCCTTGCAGGAATATGCGCAAAGGTTGCAGGCATTTGGCAAGACATTGCCTCAGGAACATATATACGTGCATATGGATAACAATTGCTATTATCTGGGAGATACCATATATTACAAGGCCTACTTAAGACGCAGTGATACAGGGACGCCAAGCAACATCAGCGGTGTGATGTATGCCGAGTTGCTAAACCACGACGGCTATCTGGTGCAGCGACAGATGCTGGAGGTCAAGGATGGCGAGGCCATTGGAAGCATAGCACTGCATGACACACTGTACAGCGGTTATTACGAACTGCGTGCATATACCCGCTGGCAGTTAAACTGGGGCGTAAGGGAGCATAGACACAGCCGCTTTGCCGAGAAATATTTCTTCAACAAGAAGATGGCACGTGACTATTACCGCGATTATGATAAACTCTACAGCCGCGTCTTTCCCGTATACGACAAACCGCAAACACCCGGAGAGTATTTCCCCGACATGACACTGAGACCATTATCGCGTCATTTCCGCGATAACGATAACGAAAATTCAGTAAAGGTATCCTTCTACCCCGAAGGCGGTGGCCTGGTGGCAGGAACTCAGCAACGCGTAGCATGGGAAGCCCGTAACGGCAAGGGACAGTACGTGGATGGCGTGATGACAGTTCAAGGACGTGAATATCAGACGCTGAACCGCGGCCGCGGAGTCATGGAGGTGGATGTACCGGAAAGCGGACACATACAGGCCACGTTCCAACCCAATGATGATGCCTGCATACCTGTTACACAGAACCTGCCCAAGATACACAAGACCGGTGCACGGTTGCGCGTGGATGTATCGGATGACAGTTTCGTCATCAACATCCATGCCGTGGACAGTGCTGCTCAGGAGAGGCTCGGTATCACAATAATGAAGGACGGTGTTCTGAAACTGTTTGCAACGAACGAGAAGAACACCCTGAACTATTCACCGGCAGAGAGTGGCAGCGGCGTCTATCAGGTAACAGTATTCAACCGGCAGGGACGTGTTTATGCAGACCGGCTGGTTTTCTATCGTGCTCCGGAGCTGCAAGCACAAAACGTCATTATCACAGGCATACCCGAAGAATCGATGAAACCATACGAAATGGCAGATATACAGCTTCAGGGAGCACCCGATGCACACCTGAGCGTATCTGTACGGGATGCAGCCTGCAGCGAATATATCTACGACAACGCCAGCATCATGGCAGAGATGCTTCTGAGCAGCGAGGTACGTGGATTCATACCAGATCCTGACTGGTTCTTTGAGAAGGACGACGAGGAACACCGTGTTGCACTGGATTTGCTTATGATGACGCAAGGATGGCGAAGGTACGTATGGCGAGAAATGGCAGTCGCCAAGACATGGGAACTGCTACATCGTCCCGAATCCAGATACCAGCTTGTCAATGGTGGTGTTTACAACTACGAGCTAATAGAAAATCTGTCTGCATTTACAAAAGACGGAGCCCAGATGTCCGAAAGTTCAGGTGGAGAAACCTATACAAACAATGACCCCACACAGGAATCTGATATCCTGGACGAGACGAATGCCAATAACCGTCAATACACCGACATGAGCGCTGAAATAGCAGAAAACGCAAACATCAGCAGCGACCGTTTCCGCAAAAAGGAAAGCAGTGTCAAGCCCTCTGTCGTGGTACATGCAGAATGGAGCCAGCCAGGTACAGAAAGCGTATTGGGCGAAATGCCTGTAGAAGACGGCGGGCTTTTTACAATCAAGATGCCACGATATTTCGATAAGCACTATTTCTTCCTCGCTGCCAGCGACACACTGAAGTGGAGCAAGAAAGACAAAGACAGGGGCATTGCACATACATGGATCCAGAATGGTCTGGATATAAAGGATGACAAGGAGATGGTATATCCCGAGTTCTATGTAAAGGTCAACCAGATATACCCGCGATTCGTCAAGCCATACGACTATTACCAGAAGACACTGGCTCCTGCACCTAAAAACACCCAGCAATACAAAAACCAGGAACTGGGCATACGTACTTTGAACGAAGTAACGATAGACAGCCGCCGCAAGGGGCGTATGGAATTCATTGCCGGCAAGCCGGCCTTTGTACTAGATGCATACGAAGCATTCAACGCCACGGTGGATGCAGGTTTGTGTCCCGGCTATTTCCAGGGTAGTGACAAATTTATCACGGACGTCACAAGGGCCTACATCGGGGATATGGGAATGGACCAGAACTATCCTGTCGAAGTGCGATACGACGGCAAGGCCGTAAGTGCACGCAGCAACATGGAGCAGAGGAAGCAGAGCACAGCCTCACGTAATTTTGGTATGACACAGATGCCAGAGGAATCATTTAACATCAGTACCTATACGCTGGACAAATACAGGCTTCTGAGCAACCTCAGCGATGTGTACATCTATACCGACTATGCTCCCAGGCGCGAGGGTGATGCCAATTTCGAGGGCAGCAACCAGCCTATTGTACGTGTTGACCTAAAACTGATGCCTGATGACAGCGTACGCAGCTACCAGGTTAACCGGCGCTGGATTATGGACGGTTTCAGTATTCCCGACGAGTTCTACAATCCGGATTACAGCACCACACCGCTGCCCAAGCAGGATTTCCGCCGCACGCTATACTGGAACCCCCATGTCGTTCTTGACAGCAACGGAAATGCCACTGTTCGCATTGCAAACAACTCCACCCCGTCAATACTGCAGATTGACGTGGAAGGATGGACAAGCGACGGTACCCTGCAACATGCCGTAAGATGAAAAGTTAATGGCAAATAACGAGAAATCACACAAAGTGTGATGGTATATTAAAAATATTTGCCTATATTTGTCCTATCCTGACAACTATTAAACAACAATAATACTATGGAACAGAACGAATTGAAGAAAATTGTCGAGCATTTCGCTATCCGCGGTACAGTAAGCGAAATCAAGCCCCTTGGCGCAGGTCTTATCAATGACACGCTGAAGGTTAAGACTGCTGAGGCAGACCAGCCTGACTATGTACTGCAGCGTGTGAACACAAACGTGTTCCCCGATGTAGAGATGGTTATGCGCAACATCTATGCCACCACCTCACACATCCGTAAGAAGCTGGAGGCTGCCGGCGAGAGCGACATCGACCGCAAGGTACTGACCTTCATGCCCAACAAGGACGACGAAACCAAGCTGTATGCTATCGTAGACGGCCAATACTGGCGTATGATGATATTCATCGACAATGCCATCACAAAGCAGGCAGTCAATCCAGAATCAAGCCGTGCCGCCGGTAAGGCATTCGGTAATTTCCAGGCAATGCTTGCCGACATTCCCGTAGAACTGGGCGAGACAATCAAGGACTTCCACAACATGGAGTTCCGCCTGCAGCAGTTGCGCGAGGTTATTGCCGCAGACCCTGCAGGCCGTGTAAACGAGCCGGAGGTTCAGGCTATGCTCAAGGAGATTGATGCCCGTGCAGACTACATGTGCAAAGCCGAGCGTATGGGCCGCGAGGGAATCCTGCCAAAGCGCGTCTGCCACTGCGACACAAAGGTGAACAACATGATGTTCGACCAGAACGACAACGTACTGTGCGTTATCGACCTGGATACAGTGATGCCTAATTTCATCTTCAGCGACTACGGTGATTTCCTGCGCACAGCAGCAAACAAGGTTGCCGAGGACGACCCGAACATGGAGGCAGTTGAGTTCAACGTAGAAATCTTCAAGGCATTTACCGAGGGTTACCTGAGCAGTGCAAGCAGTTTCCTGACCCGCGTCGAGATAGAGAACCTGCCTTATGCCGTTAAACTGTTCCCATACATGCAATGTGTACGTTTCCTGTGGGATTACCTATCAGGCGACAAGTACTGGAAGTGCCAGTATCCCACACACAATTTCGTGCGTGCCAACAACCAGCTACACCTGTTGCTCTCCATTGAGAAGCACGAATCCGAAATGGAACAGTTTATCGCAAACTGCCTGAAATAAAAAATGGAACAAAACTATACATTTCTCAGCATGGTCAGGAAGCACGTCTCCAGTAGCGTGCTTCTGATTATTGCTACCATTGCGGCAATAATTGTCGCAAACCTTCCCGCTACTGCGGATTGGTATCATGACATCTGGCTGGAAGATGTCAGCCTCAGTATCGGCAGCATCAGCCTGTTCTCCCATCATGGCGAGGCAATGAACGTATCGCAGTTTATCAACGACTTCCTGATGGCCATTTTCTTTCTAAGTGTCGGCCTTGAACTCAAGCGCGAAATATTCTGCGGAGGCGAGTTGTCCAGTGTCAAAAAAGCCATGCTTCCCGTTATAGGAGCATGCGGAGGTATGCTTATGCCGGTAGTTGTCTTCTTTATCGCACTGCACGCAACCGTCAGCGATCCTGACCTGCTATCCATCATGAGCAGAGGCCTGCCAATTCCAATGGCTACAGACATAGCCTTCAGCCTTGGTGTCCTGAGCATGTTTTCCAAGCGTGTGCCACTGGGACTGAAAGTCTTTCTGGCAGCACTGGCCGTTGCCGATGACCTGGGCGGTATTATCGTCATTGCCGTCAAATACACGGACTATATCAGTATCCCACACCTACTCGGAGTACTTGTATGTGTCGTATTATGCCTGCTCACCGCTCACTTTTGGAAGTCCGCAACCAAGATGGTCTATTTTACCATAGGCATAGCAATGTGGTGGCTGGTACTCAACAGCGGTATCCATGCAACCATTGCAGGAGTGATACTGGCATTCTGCGTACCGGCAAGACTTAATAACGGAACCTCGTTCTACATAGAACGAATACGAAAGCATATAGATAAATTCCCACGACTGGAAGTTACTGCCAAAGACAGGAAAACGCCGACCCTGCTCAGCGAGGATGACATACAGGACTTGCGCGCCATCGAGGCGGCCAGTGACCACCTGATATCAACACTGCAGGATATGGAAGACGTTCTGCGCAACCCCATCAATTACATAATCATTCCGCTGTTCGCCTTTGCCAATGCCGGCGTATGCTTACAGGGCATGAGCATGATGGACCTCTTCGAGGGAGTCGGATTAGGAGTGTTTACAGGCTTGTTTATCGGTAAGTTCATAGGTGTATTCAGTGCCAGTTGGATAAGCATCAAACTTAAATTTGTTCAAATGCCTGAAAACACGACATGGGGAGCAATGGCAGGAGTTGCTGCATTATGCGGTATAGGATTCACCGTCAGCATGTTCATGGCAACGCTATCCTACCCCATTACACAATCAGGAGTCGAGTCAGGAATCATGCATGACCTGCTGAATGATGCAAAACTTGGCATCTTGTGCGGAACCATTGCAAGTGCACTGTTTGGTTCACTTATACTGAACAAGACACTGCCAAAGGCAGAAGCATAGCTGTTTGGGGAGACGAGGAAAATGAAACACCTCATCCTGTCCGCTGCCATTTTCTGCTGTGCACTGCTAAGTCATGCAGATATCAGGATTGCCGTCATCAGCGACTGCCACATCGTAGCTGGCGAACAGGTAAGCCTACTTGGTAAGGCCGGTGGCAAGATGGATGCACAGAGTCTCGAGCTACTGCAAGCAGCACTGGACAGCATAAAGGCAGAAAAAACCGATCTGCTCCTTATCAGCGGAGACCTTACCTACAACGGTGAGAAACAAGGACATCATACAATGAGCGACCTGCTGCACAAAGTCAGTGCGGCAGGCACTCGTGTATTGATAGTTCCCGGCAACCACGACATCCTCAACCCATATCATCTGGGAGACGAAGAAACAACCGTCCACGATTTCCGTACGATATATGCCGATTTCATGGGCAATATCCGGCACGAAAGCTCACTGTCATGGGCTCAGCGCATAGGAAGGGATCTGGCAATCATAGGTCTGGATGCAAATATCTACGGCACCGGCCAGTACGTCAGCGACGGCTGCATTACCCGCTCACACCTGGAATGGCTCGAACATACGGCACATACCCTGCGCAGCGAAGGACGCATGATCATCGCCATGGTACACCAGCAGCTGCTGGAACATTTCGAAAACCAGGCATCCCTGTTCCCCAGCACATTGTATAATGTCAAATATCAGAAAAGGGACAATGACACCCAGGCTGTGACACCAGCCGAACTACACCAGGCATTTGCCGATGCCGGGATACACTATGTGGTCAGCGGACATTTCCACGTTCAGGATATAGCCGGTGCGGATTTCACCGTCAACAACAGGACGTGGCGCATCTGGGATATCAGTACCGGAGGATTGAGCACATATCCGTCCTATTTCCGTACACTGCATGTTGACACCCACACCCAGAAGGTGAGCATAACGAGCAAGAGCATAAACCTGCACAGGAACTATGGCATGAACCTGCTCAAGGAACAGGCACAGTCGCTGATGAAGACCAGGCTCACCAGTTTACTGGGCAAAACACTCGCAACAATAGCATTCTACATCTTAGGCGACAACCTGTGCCAGGCACTAATAGCCTTTACACAAGGTGACGAACCGCACCACGGCGGTGCAGACATATACGACCGTATCAATCTGGATACCGAAGCCGTGCAGACAGAGGCCAAGGACAAACTGCTTAATACCCTGCACAGCATGATGCTTGATTACAACGGCACAGACACCACAGACGTCACTCCGGATATAACAGTCACACTACAGCCGTAAATAAGTTCGCAGAACATTGGATACAGAAATAGCCGGAGACATATGCCTCCGGCTATTTTCTTTCCATTCGCCTGATGCGTCCTGTTATACCAGGAAGGTAGCAACAAGGGCAAGAATAGCATAGAACTCGGGCAGAGCTGCATAGATCATGGTGTTTGTAGTAACGTCATGACCCTGAGCCAGTCCCTGGATACCTGCTGCACAAACCTTTCCCTGACGGATAGCAGAGAACAGGCACACAAGACCTACACCCAGACCTACACCGAACATCAGAGCACCGTTGCTGGCAGCCAGAGAAGAGTGCAGGAACAATGCCAGGAAGCCATACAGACCCTGAGTAGCAGGCAGAGCACACAGAATCATGTAGCTCGAAGACTTGCTCGGATCCTTCTTCAGAGCACCCTCAGCAGCATTACCGGCGATTGTAGTACCATAACAGCTCCCTATTCCAGAGAGCGCGAGCATCAGGCCAAGGCCCAGATAGCCCAAAATTACATTAATGTCCATAATTGTTTTGTTATTATTGATTATTACTTTTTGTTTCAGTTATTCTTGAACGGTTCGTATGCAGTACCCTTGCCCTCGTATCCCGCATTCTTGAAATACTCCACGAAGTTAAGACGCAGAGGATGTACAAAGGCAGATATACCCGACAGCAGCAAGTTCAGCAGATGTCCTACGGCATATATAACCATAGCCAATACTATACCCCCTGCAAAACTCCCGGCACACATATTACCTATGCTGTTGAAAGCAGAGCCCAATACGCCGCCTGCCAGACACAAGGCATACAGACGAACGTAGCTGAGCACGTCGCCCAACAGTCCGCTTGCCATATTATATGTATCATACAGGCCCGCCAACGGGTTGATGATCAAGCCCTGTACGAACTTACTCCTCAGACGCTGCACATTGTTCAGGAAATAGATACATATTGCAGCAACAGCACCTATGCCGATCAGCACAAACTTTGTAGCCTCCTGGCTCAGAGTACCCACTGCCCACAGCGTACCCGTTATGATACCGCCTATCATCAGCAATGTCCAACCCCACTGACCCAGATTGTTCACAAAGCCCTCCTTCTTACTGAAGAGCAAAGCCTTTACAATCATAGCGATGCACAAGTGCAGGACACCGATTATTATCGCAGCAACCATCTGGAACGAATACGTAGTACCCGGGAAATTGCCCTGAACGAAATGGTAGTAATCCCTTACCCCCTGCGGCACAGCAACAAACGACCATTCGGCCACATTCGTACCGAACACCGTACCCAAGGCAAGACCAACCATCGTCGTAGCAACGCCCAAAGCCACCAGCATATCGCCGCAACCGTGCAGCATCTCGCCCAGTATAGGAGTCTTCTTCGCCTTGCCCGCCATTTCCAGCAAGCCATAGATAATCATTATTACACCATAAGCCGCATCACCCATACATATTGCAAAGAACAAGGTGAAGAACGGCGCAACTATAGGCGTAGGATCCCACTCGTTGTAACACGGATAGCCATACATCTTCGTCAGGCGCTCGAACATACGGTTATATCGGTTGTTGCAGAACTGCGTAGGCACGGTATCCGTATCCACAGGATCACGCATCTCGTAATACACATCCGCCTTCTTCAGGAAATCCTCCACTACCCCGCACTGGGTAACAGGGAACCATCCCTCCAGCACCATAACCGTCTCGCCAGCAGCACGCAACGTATCCAGATTAGCCTCCTCGCGGGCAATAGTATTCATCAGCTCCAGCTCGTAAGCCTTGATGCTCCCGATACGGTTGCCGGCTATTTCCATACGCTCGGCAATCAGCTGACGCTGTTCCTCCTCCAGGGCAACTACCTGTGCACGCACCTCGCTATACAAACCCGCAGGCAATGTCAAAGGCAGCGCAGCAATACCCTCAGGTTCCTTTCCGTCCAGCGAGAAAGTAATGAAATACACGAACTTCTTGTCCCTGCTAACCTCCAGCGCGCTGTAATCAGCCAGTTCCCTGTCAAAGTAAGCACAGCTCACCTTGTAGTAATACTCCTGCAAGCCAGCCTGATGCATACGCTCCATCTGCTCCTTGTCGATATCACCCCACGGAGCCAGCAGACGCTCGTCACGACGCGCCTTGTCCAGAGTATTCTCCACGATACGCAGACGCTCGGCAATAGCCTGTACACGTCCTACCAGATTGACATCAACCCCGGCAGGAACAATATCCTCGTCAAACTGCCCCGTCAGCTTCATCAGCGAAGCCTTCACATCCTGCACGACAGCCAACTGCTCCTTCAGTTGGCGCAAAGAATCAGGCTCAGCCTTTGACTGATCTGCCGAAGGCTGTATGTGCAGCACACCCAGCTTTTGCAGTTCCACAAGGAAACGGTCATATTCCTTGTGGTAGACAAGGAACGTCAGTTTCTTCATCCTCTGTATCATACAGCTTCCTCCTGTTCTTTATTTGCACGCTTTTGCTGCAGCGATTTCAGGATCTTCTGACTTGACTTGGACAGATTCTCCTCGTCCTCCATAAAACGCTTGATCTTACGCACAGCCTCCTGGAATCCCGGGATCTGAACCTTCTCGAACAGATTAACCTTCTGCGTAGTCTTCTTACGCGCATGATCCAGCAAATTCAGCTTGGCAAGAGCAAATTCATGCTCAACAGCCGTTTTGGCAAGACCCTGCAAGAGACGTATTCCGTCAAAATACCATTTCGGCGCCGAGAACAAACCGAAAGGACGAACCCTCAGGCTTATGTTCGAAAGCACCGGAACACGTACGCCGGCAATCTTCTTCACATCAATCCGGACATCCTCAAGCTCGACCAGCGATGCATCAAACTCGCCCCACAGCGCATACATGCTCTCGTAGCCGTTTATCTGCTCCTGCAGCTTACGCTCCAGAGACTCGGCATCCTCCTTGCATTTTTTCACCTCCAGACGCAGCGCAGTCTCCTTGCTCTTGATGATAGGCAAGGTCCTCTGTCGCATCTTCAGGTTCTTCTCAAGCGCTTGTAAGGACGTTTTGTTATATTGAAACTTGATAGCCATTTATTACTTCCAATAGATGTCGGTAAACTCCTTCTTGATATTAACCTCCTCCAGTTTGAAGTACTTGCGCAACAATTCCCATGTCACGTCCAACATCTCCTCCGTATTCAGGTTCACGTCAATCGCCAGCAACCTCCTCGAATAATCCTTCGCAAAGTCCAGACAGCGATTGTCATAATCCGTCAGATCGAAACCGTTCTCCAGCTTCGTCTTCGCATTAGCCGCATCCGCATACAGACGAATAGCAGCATTCATCACCTGCGAATGATCCTTACGCGTCTTCTTACCAGCCACCAGCTGCTTCAGACGCGAAAGCGAACGGAACGGATCCACGATCACCTTGCCCACATCACTGTCACGGCGCAGATACAGCTGACCCTCCGTAATATAACCCGTATTATCAGGCACCGCATGCGTGATGTCACCACCCGACAACGTCGTTACCGCAATAATGGTGATCGAACCGCCGCCCACACTCTCAGGGAACTGGACAGCCTTCTCATAGATCTTCGCCAAGTCACTGTACAGCGAACCAGGCATGGAATCCTTCGAAGGAATCTGATCCATACGGTTACTTACGATTGACAGCGAGTCCGCATAAGACGTCATATCCGTCAGCAGAACCAGCACCGTCTCGTGCTTCTCCACTGCAAAATACTCAGCCGCAGCCAGAGCCATATCCGGTATCAGCAGACGCTCCACAGCAGGATCCTCAGTCGTATTTATGAACGATATGATACGATCCAGGGCACCCGCACCGGCAAACGTGTTGCGGAAGAAATAATAGTCATCATTAGTCATACCCATACCGCCCAGGATGATCTTGTCACACTTGGCACGCATAGCCACCATAGCCATCACCTCGTTGAACGGCTGGTCAGGATCAGCAAAGAACGGAATCTTCTGACCCGACACCAGAGTATTGTTCATATCAATACCCGCAATACCAGTCGCAATCAGTTCCGACGGCTGCTTACGGCGCACAGGGTTCACCGAAGGACCACCGATAGCAACCTCCTTACCCTCGATCTCCGGACCACCGTCGATAGGCTGACCGTATGCATTGAAGAAACGGCCCGCCAGCTGCTCGCTCACCTTCAGCGATGGAGACTTGCCCAGAAACGTAACCTCGGCGTTGGTCGGGATACCACCAGTACCCTCGAAAACCTGCAGAGTCACATCCTCCCCTGCAATCTTTACCACCTGAGCCAGGCGGCCGTTAATCATAGCCAGTTCCTCGTTACCTACACCCTTCGCCTTCAGCGAGCACGTAGCCTTCGTAATCTGGCTTATCTGCGTATATACTTTCTGAAATGCTGTTGCCATACCTTATTTATATTATAACATTGCCTCCACCTGCTTCATAAAGTCATAGTACTGCTCGCTCTTGTACTCCGAGTAGTTCATCTGCTTGCACAGGTTTATCAACTTCTTGAAATAATCCACCACATCCAGGAACGTATCAAACTCGTAGTCATCCTTGTCACAAATCCTGGTCACCAGATCCAATATTGCCTGCTGGCGCTCCAGCGGAGTCACCGCATCAACCTCGTCAAAGGCATCCTGCTGCAGGATGATAAAGTCAATAACCTCAGACTTCCAGAATGTAACATGATAATCCACAGGCACACCGTCATCACCCAGGATGTTGATCTGCTCGGCAATCTCCTTACCACGCTGCATCCTCGTCTTCAAGGCCATCACCTTCGGAATCCAATCCTCGCTGATATGACCGTTTATATACTCGGCAAACTCAGGATACTCCAGATACTTCGAGTACGAATCTATAGGATTCACAGCAGGATAACGCTTCTTGTCAGCACGATCCTGCTCCAAGGCATAGAAACAACGCGCCACCTTCTTCGTGTTCTCCGTCACAGGCTCCTTCAGGTTACCACCCGCAGGCGACACAGTACCCAGGAACGTAACAGAACCAACCTCGCCATTCTTCAGATACACATATCCCGCACGGCCATAGAAGTTAGCCACCAGGGCACCCAAGTCCATCGGGAACGCATCAGGTCCGGGCAGCTCCTCCATACGGTTACTCATCTCACGCAAAGCCTGAGCCCAACGCGATGTCGAGTCAGCCATCAGCAGCACACGCAAGCCCTGCGAACGATAATACTCAGCCATTGTCATAGCCGTATATACCGAAGCCTCACGAGCCGCAACAGGCATGTTAGACGTATTGGCAATAATAATAGTACGCTCCATCAGCTTGCGACCCGTATGAGGATCCACCAGCTCGGGGAACTCCGAGAAAATCTCCACAACCTCGTTCGCACGCTCACCACAGGCAGCAATAATCACGATATCAGCCTCGGCCTGCTTGCTTATAGCATGCTGCAGCACCGTCTTACCCGTACCGAAAGGACCAGGGATAAAACCAGTACCACCCTCGACAATAGGATTAAACGTATCAATAGTACGCACACCCGTCTCCAGCAACTTGAACGGACGCGGCTTCTCCCTGTAGTTCGTCATAGCAAACTTCACAGGCCAGTGCTGAACCATATCAACCTTCAGCTCCTTGCCATCCTCCGTTTCCAGCACAGCAATCACATCATGAATCCTGTACTTGCCCGCAGCCACGATACTCTTCACCGTAGCAACGCCCTCCATCTGGAACGGAACCATGATCTTCAGCGGCTGGTGGTTCTCCTCCACCTTGCCCAGCCAGTCACTCGACTCGACCTTGTCACCCACCTTTACAATAGGCTCAAAGTCCCACTCGCGATCAGCATCCAACGGCTCCGTATACTGGCCACGCTTCAGGAATACACCCTCCATCTTGTCCAGGTCATTCTGCAGACCGTCATAGTTCTTACTCAGCATACCAGGGCCAAGCTGAATCTCCAGCTGGTGTCCCGTAAACTCGACAGGAGCACCCACCTTCAGACCGCGAGTACTCTCGAACACCTGCACATAGACATCCTTGCCCACCACCTTGATGACCTCCGCCATCAGACGGTCGCCGCCAGTTGTAATGTAGCATATCTCTCCCTGAAGCACAGCCCCATCCACACGGACCGTCACCATGTTCGATACTACGCCACTAACAATTCCGTTTGTCATAGTTATTTTTAATTAATTCATAATTCTTAATTCACAATTCTTAATTAAGCCGTTCCCATTCATTTTTGAGCCGTTTCCGGAACGAAGGTCGATTTTACAATACTCATCAACAACTTAATCAATTCCCTGCAGTCAGCCAAAAGGCTATCTCCCTGCTCGTCACTTATATATTCAGTTTCTATCAATAATTCAATCCAATATTCACTTTCGCTCGCTTCTTTCAGAGCCACATTCATCTTCGAACCAAAATCCGGACGCGTCTGTCCACGCAAAGCCTCTTTGATATTAGCCCCTATGCTCGTACCGCTCCGCAACAATTGTTTCGATAATACATATTCATTCTTGTTTTCACAGAGATATTTCCTCAGCCTAATGCACCTCACGGCAAACGCTTTACTCTTTACCGCTACAGCATTATCCTCTATCTCCCTCATTTTATTTTCTTCAATTATGAATTATGCATTGTGAATTATGCATTGTGAATTATGAATTCATCAGGCACCTTGCACTCGCTGCGCAAGTTCTCTATAATCCCCGTAAACGCCTCGCGACCCCTCTCAGGATCCAGCATCGTCCAACGCTCCAGCATCTGCACCTTCAGCAGATAAGCATACACAGCATTTATATCAAACGGCTCCTGGAAAGTCTCGTTCTCCAGCCACAGCCACCGCAGCGTATCTATGCGACGCTCCTTCTGCACCGGATCAGCCTCCTGCACAATCTGCATCAGCTCCGGCACATAGTCAATCTCCCTCGACAAATCAAAATCCGCCGACTGACGATTCAGTATCAGATACGTCACATTATTCTCGCCATAGATATAATCCTGCACCTGCCACCCCTGAGCACGGCAAATCAGCGCAGTCAGAATGTTGCAGATGTTCAGGTTCAGCTCCGCCCATTTCGACACGAAGCCCGTACCCCGCTTCATCAGATACCCCCAGTAACGCACCATTATGCGATCCTCGGCAAAATACCCCGGCTCATTACGACGCTCGACATACTCACGTACGAACGGAGCCATGAAATCAGGGAAACGCCTGTCATCCTCGAACACATCCTCCAGAGCATCCGCAACCAGCTCCTGCAACTCCTCGCGACTGTAGTTACCAATGTACGGAAGCTTCGCCGCGCTGTCCTTCAACAACACGACCAGGTTGCGACAGTCACCATACAGGAAAAACAGACCCAATATCTCAGCCTCACGACCGCTCAGGTCCTCGTTCCCCAGCAACTCACGCACCTCGCTCAGACTTACAGCCTCGGCAGCCGCATCATCCAACCTCAGATCCGGGAGCCCGCATAAAAGACTATAAAACTCCGCCATTTCCCTAGAACAGCATATCAATCAACTGCGGACGCAAAAAGTTCTTGAAATAAGCCTCGAACTCCTCCTTGCCAAAATTCACCTTGTAGCTGCCGTCAGCAGGCTCCACCGTGAACAAAGTCTCCTTGCCGTTCACCTTGCGGATTGTAACACCCTTGTCCAGCACAGCCTTTGCCTGCTTGGCAAAATAAGCCTTCAGACCCTCGGCATCGGCAGTACTTATCACGATAGGCTCATCCTGCACCCACTGGCTTGCCAAAGCCACCACAAATTTCTGCAGGAAATCCTTGTCGTTAGTCAATGTCTCAGCAGCCGCCGTAATCGTTGTCGCCGCCAGGCTGTTGGCAATCTCACTCTTCAGCGCACCCATTGCCTGAGCCGTGTACAACTTCAGCTCGTTCCTCGTGTTCGCATCCAGCTCCGCAGCAGCCCTCTCGGCCGTTGCCTGGATGTTCTTCGCCTTCTGCTGAGCCTCAGCAATTATCGCCTGCGCCTTCTCCTGCGCCTCAGCAACAATACGGTCAGCCTCCTGCCGACCCCGTTCTACACCTTCGGAATAAATCTTTTCCGTCAGTTCCTGAATCTTTTCCATGTGCTATATATCTTATACTATTATTTTCAAGAGCACAAATATACAATATTTCTCCCAAAAGCCCAAAGAAAACGCACACGCATTTCCAGAATGAGAGAAATAAAAACCAAATGTTAGTTTTATACCTTTCCAGATTATACGCTCTCTTTAAGCAATTCCCTCAGTCGCGCATTTTCCCGACGCAGGGCAGCAATCTCTTCTGCCTGCCTTTCAATAATCTGTCTCACGCTGGCAGTACCGTCGGCATAGTGCTGGATGTTGAGGCGTTTCATTGCCATTATTATATTGTATCTACAATACACATATAAAAAGTATTGCGCCCAAACAATACTTTCCTAAAAAGCTGTTTAGACGCAAGATTTGACTGAGAAAAGGGGTTTAATGTACTCTAAAGCTTATTCTTTTCGAAATGTATATTTGAACTTGACGCCATTGCTTGCAGTTCCTTCCCATTTCATGGTAGAACCGTTGATAGCAACTTTAAGGACAAAATTTCCTGCATTGCTCATTGCAGTTACCTCGTTACCTTTCAACACCCACGTTCCATAACTCCCGAAACTTGATGCCGTTGAGGTAAAAGTGCCATTCTCCTTCAGAGTAATTTCTTTTCCTACCAATAATCCGTCAACAGATTCTCCATAGGCTTCATCTGTACTCTGTATACACATCCACGTACCTATACAATCCTTGACATCAACCGGTTCGTCACCAATTCCTTCGTCACACGAGATTAATGCCAAAGAACTAAGCAATACTACTGCTAAAGCAGAAAAATAAAATCCTAATTTTTTCATAATATTATAAGTAAGTATATATCGTTAAACCATTCTTCCTTCTACTTTTCTACGATGCAAATATAAAAAATTAGACAAATATCTCAAAGACAAATATACAAATATTTTATATCTGTGCCCGGAAAGGGGAATAAACCTTCTCTCCTCGGGGTACAAAAGGGATTTATCCAGGGAATAAAACCTTCTATTACCGCATCCATAACAATTCTCACGACGTGAGAATAAATTATCACGACGAGAGAATATATTCTTACGACGTGAGAAAACATTCTTACGTCGAGAGAATAATTATACAGGTAATGTTACGTGGTTTTAGATCACTTTAAAAAGGAGGAAGATACCGGTATCTTGTATTTTTTGCAGAGCCCTTCAAAAAATATTGATGGGCACCACGAGCTTGATGGTAATATTGCGTCCCATGCAATAGCATCAGCAGGAATATTTCAAAAAGACGTAATGAAATACAGGGCGAATTTTATCCCTGTATCAGTACGGTTGCGTAGGCGCTGATGCCCTCTTCGCGACCGGTGAAGCCAAGTTTCTCTGTGGTGGTTGCCTTGATGCTGACGTCGTCAGCGTCTATGCCCATGCATTGGGCAAGGCATTGCTGCATGGCGGTGATATGTGGTCCTATCTTGGGGCGCTGGGCACATATTGTGGCATCTATGTTGCCGATATGGTAGCCCTTGCCTGCAATGAGTTCCACAGTACGCCTGAGCAGTATCTTGCTGTCGATACCCTCGAACTCCTTGCCTGTATCGGGGAAATGGTAGCCTATGTCGCGCATATTGGCTGCGCCGAGCAGGGCGTCGCATATTGCATGGATCAGCACGTCTGCATCGCTGTGTCCCAACAACCCGTGTGTATGCTGTATCTTGATGCCGCCGAGCCACAGGTCACGCCCTGCGACCAGCTGATGTACGTCATATCCGAATCCTACGCGTATCTTCATATTATATATGGTTTTATTGTTTGCGTTTTTCGATATACTGCAGCAGGTCTTCCAGTATGATGAAGGGGATGTTGAACTGCTGCGACCTGGATGCGTTGTAGTAGTCCTCGACGTCCTGCAGTATCTCGCGTGGCAGCGAGGCGGGCACTACTATGCTGTCGGTATCGTCGGCCATAGCATCGTTGGCATAGCCGCCCAGATTGCCTATCTGCTGGCACAGTTGGGGATGGGCTTTGGAAATGCTTGGGTGGACAAATATCTCGCGTCCGTAAAGTTCGGACATGCTGTCAAGAACCAGGGGCGAGGCAAGGCGCTCGCTCTTGTGTCCTGATATCGAGGCGGGTGTCCAATAGACCTCGTCGCGGTTGAGGCGCAGCTGTTTCCCTACGGTTTCGGGAACCTGATAATCCCGGTAATTGCCGTCTTGTATTGACTGTATGTCCTGCAGGTATAGCAGGCGGACATTGTAGCCGTCGTGCCTGTACAGGCGGTAGTATTCCATAGTGTCCGTGGGGGGATTGTCCCCTACTACCAGGAAATGGGTGCTGCGCTGTGGCTTGTCGAAGCGTACATCGGCTGCACCGAGGCGCAGCAATGTGCTTTTCATATTCTGCCTTCCGCGTGGGAACTCGCCTGCCACCACTACCCTGCGCCCCATGATGGGACAAGGTATGGATTCGGGTATTTCTGCCTGTGAGAACAGATCCAGTTGCTGTGCTGACATTATAGCCTGATCGTTAATCTTGTATGGACAAAGGTATAAAATAATGGATGTATTTGCAAATTATGTTTGGCCAATTATGTTATACGGATGCTTTTTCGTATCTTTGCCAACAGAAATAACGCACACAATACATCATATACAATATATGGATAAGCAGAAACAAGTTCAAATCCAGTTCAAGCTGGTGGATGTACGTCAGGTTCAGTTTGCAACACTTTGCAACGAATGGCCCAAGGGGGAGATGCAGGTTGGCACACAGATAAATTTCAATGCGGATACCGAAAAACGTATGGTACGCTGTCTGGCAAATGTCGAGTTCAAGATGAACGACATAACTCAACTGCTGCTGAGTGTAGAGACGGTGTTTGAGTTCGAGCGCGAATCATGGAGTGCCCTGTATGACCTGTCAAGTGACTCGTGGATTATACCTGCAGGCCTGCTGCATCACATCACGGACCTGACCCTGAGTGCTGCACGCGGCATACTGTCGGTACGCACCGAGGATGCCGGCTTCCCGCGTGTAATGCTTCCGCTGGTCGATCCGCGCCAGTTCATGCGCAACAACCTGAGCCTTAGGCGCACTGGGACAACACCGATAGCAACCACACCACACGGCGAGGCTTGATGTACACGTTGACGACACGTCTGGATGTACACACGCACACGATTGTCAGCGGTCATGCATTCAGCACCATACAGGAGATGGCACAGCGTGCAGCTGAGCTGAAACTGGAGATACTGGGCATTACGGAGCATGCTCCAGGTATACCCGGTACCTGTAACCCGATATATTTCCGCAACATACATGTCATTCCGCGCGAAATGTATGGGGTAAAGCTGCTGCTGGGTGCAGAGCTGAACATACTGAATACCGAGGGTACGCTGGATCTGGACGAGAACTACTACCGCATCCTGGACCTGCGCATTGCAGGCATACATGCCCTGTGCTGGCAGGGCGGTACACGCGAGGAGAACACGCACGGCATGATAAATGCCATACGCAATCCGTGGACACAGATTATATCACATCCGGGAGACGGCACGGCCGAACTTTATTTCCCGGACATAGTACGTGCTGCCGGCGAGGAGAGGACATTGCTGGAGATAAACAACAGCAGCCTGATTCCGTCGCGCGGCAAGCTGGAGGCGGTTGGCAACAACCTGGAAATTCTGCGTCTGTGCCGCAAGGAGGGTATTCCGGTTATACTGGGCAGCGACGCGCATATATCGTTCTCGATTGCCGACTATCAGTACCTGTGGCCTTTGCTGGAGGAAACCGACTTCCCGCAGGAACTTATCATGAACGACAAGCCGGATGTCTTTCTTTCGTACATTAGTTGATTTCCTGCTGCCACGCTACTGCATAGCCTGCGGACGGGAGCTGGTTGGCCAGGAGGAGCATCTGTGCAACTCCTGCCTGTGCAGGATACGTCCTATAGATTGGGCCGAGGCGGGGGACAACCACCTTTTGCGCCGGCTGTGGGAAATGCATGACGTAGAGGCCGGTGGAAGTACCTTCTACTACAGGCACGAATCGGATTTCCACAATATCTTTGTAATGCTGAAATATGCCTCGCGTCCCGATATTGCACGCGACCTGGCGCGCAGCACATTCCCGCTATGGATGGAAAGGGGACTGGCAGACGGGGTTGATTTCATCATACCTGTCCCTCTTGCCGCCAGGAGGCTGTGGCATCGCGGATATAATCAGGCAGAATGGGTTGCCAAGGGTGTGGCTGATGTTTGCAAGCTGCCGTTGAAAACGGATATTCTGGTACGTACAAGGAATAATTCGACACAGACGCACAAGGACCTCGCAAAGCGCAAGGAGGCGATGTCGGGTGTCTTTGATGTACGTGGGAACGCCGACCTGAACGGCAAGACGGTACTGCTGGTAGACGACATTATCACTACAGGGAGTACGATTGCCGACTGTATAAGGGCGCTGCGCGAAAGATACCAGGATGTGAATATCCGCGTCTACTCACTTGGGTGGAGCGGGAAATAGGAAATCTGCCAACAGGGGAAGGTGGTCGCTGAGACCGCCCATGTAGTGCTCTCCGCCATAGGTCCGGTGGGGAATCTGCCTGTTGGTGCGAAGCAGGAAGGGGAAACGGCATTCGCAGGCCCTGCCCTGTACCATATCCTTCATTCCGGGACTTACCAGTATATGATCCAGGTAGCCCCATATCCGTCGGAAGTAGTAAGTGCCCATCTGCCCGCGTAATTTGTTCCTGTCCTGCTCGACGATACTGGTAAGGCAGCTGCTTGTCATAGAGAATATCGCATCGCCAGGCTCGGCGTTGAAATCGCCCAAAACGATGATTTTCGCCTTACTGATACTGTTGATGGAATCGACCAGTTCCAATATCGTATTTACTGCCAATTCACGGTTCTGGTGCGATGCCGCATTGTTGTTGCGTCGGCTGGGGAGATGGACGGCAATGACATGAAGCGTATCTCCCGCAGGCAGGACTCCGGCTGCATATAGCAAATCACGCGTAGGGTGCAAGCCGTGCTCCATACTGGGGACCCGTACTCCCCTGCTGCAATAGAGCCTGAACTGCTCCGGCAGGTACAGGAGTCCAACGTCAATGCCACGCTCATCCTGACTGTCGGTTATGACGTAGCTGTAATGGGCGCTCCACAGGGCAGTACGCCGCGTCAGGTCGCGCAGCACGGTATCATTCTCGACCTCCTGCAGCGCTACGATGGCTGGAAGCTCCATTGCCGCCAGTGTCTGCGAGATACCCTTCAGCTTGTGCCAATAGCGCCCCGAGGTCCATCGGCGCGGGGCAGAGGGCAGGAATTCGAAGTCATTCTTGCCTTCGTCATGACATGTGTCAAACATGTTCTCGATATTCCATGTTGCAACGCGCAGCCTTTGCGCAGGCATCGTCTGGCAGAGAATCAGCAGGGCTATGGCAAATGAAAGGTATCTCATTGCCGCAAAGTTATGAAAAACTTGAGCCAAGACTGAGGATTGTCCCGTTTTTTTTATAATTTTGTGCGGAAATATGTACTTGCAATGACAGACAATATCGAACCTAAGGAGAGAATCACGCATCATCTGAACAAAATGTACCAGAACTGGTTTCTGGATTATGCTTCGTATGTAATATTGGAGCGTGCCGTACCTCATATCGGGGATGGACTGAAGCCGGTACAGCGTCGTATCCTGCATTCGATGAAGCGAATGGATGACGGGCGGTACAACAAGGTTGCGAATATTGTAGGTCATACGATGCAGTTCCACCCTCACGGCGATGCCAGTATCAAGGAAGCCCTGGTACAGCTGGGACAGAAGGACCTGCTGATTGACTGTCAGGGAAACTGGGGTAACATCCTGACCGGCGACGATGCTGCTGCAGGACGTTACATCGAGGCACGCCTCTCGAAATTTGCACTGGACATTGCCTTCAATCCCAAGACGACGGAATGGAAGAAATCGTATGACGGACGCAACAACGAGCCTGTTGCACTGCCTGTCAAGTTCCCGTTGTTGCTGGCACAGGGTGCCGAGGGTATTGCGGTAGGTCTGTCGTGCAAGATCCTGCCCCACAACATCAGCGAGATATGCGATGCTGCAATACATTATCTTCACAACGAGGAGTTCCATCTGTACCCTGATTTCCCAACGGGCGGTTCGATAGATGTCTCGCGTTACAACGACGGTCAGCGCGGCGGTAGCGTGCGTGTGCGTGCCAAGATAGAGAAGCGCGACAACAAGACGCTGGCTATAACGGAGATCCCGTTTGGCAAGACCACGGGTACGGCAAGCAAGCCCTCGACATTCATAGACAGCATACTGAAGGCTGCCGAGAAGGGCAAGATAAAGGTCCGCAAGGTCGAGGACATGACTGCTGCAAGTGTGGAGATACTGATTCACCTGACTCCGGGTGCCAGCAGCGACAAGACAATAGATGCCCTGTACGCATGTACCGACTGCGAGGTAAGCATATCGCCCAATTGCTGCGTAATTGACGAAAGGAAGCCCCAGTTCCTGACTGTAAGCGATGTGCTGAAACGCTCGGTAGACAATACTCTGTCGCTGTTGCGTCAGGAACGCCTGATACGCAAGGGCGAGCTGATGGAGCAGCTGCATTTTGCATCACTCGAGCAGATATTCATCGAGGAGCGTATATACAAGGACAAGAAATTCGAGAATGCCAAGACGATGGACGAGGCATGCGAATGGATTGACGAACGCCTGACGCCGTGGTATCCCCAAATGGTGCGCGAGGTGACGAAGGAGGACATCCTGCGCCTAATGGATATCAAGATGGCACGTATCCTGAAATTCAACAAGTCAAAGGCAGAGGAAAACATCGTGCGCATCAAGCAGGAGATAAAGCAGATTGACAAGGAACTGGGCAACATGGTCGAGGTCACCTGCGACTGGTTCCGCTTCATAAAGGAAAAATACGGCAAGAATCATCCGCGCCTGACCGAGATAAAGAACTTTGACACAATCAGTGCTGCAACGGTTGTCGAGGCAAACGAGAAGCTGTACATCAACCGCGAGGAGGGCTTTATAGGTACGAGCCTGAAGAAGGACGAATTCATCAGCAACTGCTCGGACATTGACGACATCATCATCTTCTACAAGGACGGAACGTACAAGGTGACTAAGGTGACGGAGAAGCTGTTTGTGGGTGAAACGGAGCGCTCGAAGGCAGAGAAGCGCAAGGCGGAAATCATACACGTTGCCATCTTCAAGAAGAACGATTCGCGTACCATATACAATGCTGTCTACCGCGACGGCAAGAACGGCAACTACTATGTAAAGCGCTTTAACGTAACCAGCATGACGCGCGACAGGGAATATGACCTTACCAAGGGAACTCCTGCATCACGTGTCCTGTATTTTACGGCAAATGCCAACGGCGAGGCTGAGGTCATCAAGGTCGTGCTGAAGCCCAACCCAAAGCTGAAGAAGGTCTTCTTCGACTACGATTTCTCACTCCTGGCTATCAAGGGGCGTGCCAGCATGGGAAACCTGCTGAGCAAGAACGAGATTGCGCGCATAAGTCTGAAGAGCCACGGAAGCAGTACACTGGGTGGACGCGAGGTGTGGTTCGATCCTGATGTAAACAGGCTTAACTACGATGAATTGGGTACTTACCTGGGTGAGTTCCATAGCGAGGACAAGATTCTGGTAATACTGACCAACGGTGATTTCTATATTACTGGCTTCGATACCAACATACATTTCGAGGACAATATCCTGCGCATCGAAAAATATGATGCCAACAAGATATGGACGGCTGTGCTGTTTGACAAGGACCAGAACGGGTTTGCCTATATCAAGCGCTTCCCGCTGGATGCTGTGTCAAGACATCAGAACTATCTGGGCGAGAATGCCGAAAACGAACTGCTGCTGCTAACAGATACTCCATATCCGCGCATACGCGTGACGATGGGCGGTGCAGACAGTTTCCGCGAACCTATGGAAATAGAGGCAGATGAGTTTATCGGCATCAAGAGCTTCAAGGCAAAGGGCAAGCGTATCACGACATTCTCGGTAGAATCTGTCGAGGAGCTTGAACCGACAAAGAATCCTGTGGTTGAGGAGGAAAATAATCCGGACCCCGAGAATCAGGAGGATAATGCTCCCGACGTTCTGGATCCGGATGAGGGGAAAAGCCAACAGGATGTAGCCGACGAGATGACAGGTCAGCTACACCTGTTCAGCTAAACTTAGTAATTCTCAGCGTGCACCTCGAAGAATGACTGCGGGTGTGCACATGTGGGGCATATTTCGGGTGCCTTTGTACCAACTACGATATGACCGCAGTTGCGGCATTCCCACACCTTGACCTCGCTCTTCTCGAATACCTGCCTGGTTTCGATATTCCTGAGCAATGCACGGTAGCGCTCCTCGTGACTCTTCTCGATTGCAGCTACAAGGCGGAACTTTGCTGCCAGCTCAGTGAAGCCTTCCTGCTCGGCTGTCTTTGCAAAACCGTCGTACATGTCTGTCCACTCGTAGTTCTCACCTGCTGCAGCAGCTGCAAGGTTCTGTGCTGTATCACCTATGCCCTCCAGCTCCTTGAACCACATCTTGGCATGTTCCTTCTCATTGTTGGCAGTTGCCTCGAACAATGCTGCTATCTGCTCGTAGCCATCCTTCTTTGCGCGCGATGCGAAATAGGAATACTTGTTGCGTGCCTGACTCTCTCCAGCGAATGCTGCCTCCAGATTCTTCTCTGTCTGGGTGCCTGAATACTTGTTTGCCATAATATTATATTTAAAGATGTATAATGTTATTTTGGGCATAAAGGTAATATATTTTTATATTCTCAACTGCAATATCGGGTAAATCTTTTAGACATATTTACTAATTATTCGGGAATTTCCGCAATTAAATATCAAATATAACGCTATATTTGTATAACACATATCCTTAATATAATACTTTAATAACACTATGAAGATTGAAAAACTAATGAGCCAGCTCGAGGCTCGTCATCCTGGAGAAAAAGAGTATCTGCAGGCAGTTCACGAGGTCTTGATGTCAATCGAGGACATCTATAACCAGCACCCCGAGTTTGAGAAAACTCATCTGATTGAGCGCCTTGTTGAACCGGAGCGTATCATCACCTTCCGCGTACCTTGGGTAGACGACAAGGGAGAGGTGCAGGTAAATATCGGCTATCGTGTACAGTTCAACAGCGCAATAGGCCCGTACAAAGGCGGATTGAGGTTCCATGCTTCGGTTAACCTGTCGATATTGAAGTTCCTGGGCTTCGAACAGACATTCAAGAATGCCCTGACAACCCTGCCTATGGGTGGCGGTAAAGGTGGCAGTGATTTCTCTCCACGCGGCAAGAGCGATGCAGAGATCATGCGCTTCTGCCAGGCCTTCATGAGCGAACTGTATCGCTACGTAGGTCCCGAGATCGATGTTCCTGCCGGTGATATCGGTGTCGGTGCACGTGAGATAGGCTATATGTTTGGCCAGTACAAGAAGCTGACACGCGACTTCTCGGGCGTCCTGACAGGTAAGAGCCTGGAGTACGGAGGCTCGCTGATGCGTCCCGAGGCAACTGGATTTGGCGGCTTGTATTTCGTAAAGGACATGCTTGCAACCAAGGGCCAGACGCTGGAAGGCAAACGTGTTGCCATAAGCGGTTTCGGCAATGTTGCATGGGGCGCTGCCAAGAAGGCTTTGCAGTTAGGCGCCAAGGTTATTACCATAAGCGGTCCTGACGGCTATATCCTGGACGAGGCAGGTCTGAATGAAGAGAAGATCGAGTACATGCTGGAGCTGCGTGCATCAGGAAACGACATCTGCCAGCCATACGCAGATCAGTTCCCCGGTTCCAAGTTCGTTGCAGGACGCAAGCCCTGGGAGGTTCCATGCGATATCGCATTGCCCTGTGCAACACAGAACGAGCTGGATGGCGAGGATGCAAAGACACTGATTGCCAACGGCTGTTGGTGTGTAGGCGAAATCAGCAACATGGGCTGTACGCCAGAGGCTATCGATGCGTTTATCGAACATAAGATGCTGTATGCACCTGGCAAGGCAGTAAATGCCGGCGGTGTTGCAACAAGCGGTCTTGAAATGAGTCAGAACGCACTGCACCTGTCATGGAGTGCCGAGGAGGTCGACACGCGCCTGCACCAGATTATGCACGGCATACACGAACAATGTATCCGCTACGGCAAGGAGAGTGACGGCTATATCAACTACGTGAAGGGAGCAAATATCGCAGGCTTCATGAAGGTTGCCCGCGCGATGATGGCTCAAGGAATAGTATAGGCTATTTCTCGAAATGCTGGTAGTCCTTGACCCGGCGCCAGCTACCGCCCCATTTGAAGCCATGCTTCATGAATAACTTGTAACACAAGTCATTCCTATCAATCATATGTGCCATACGTGTCGAGCGTATGGCATATTTTCTTGCCTCAGCAGTATTGGGACTTACCTTCACGATACGCCCACGTGAATTATACCTGACGCAGGGATTATGCAGGGTATTTACATCCACTGCAAGCCCCCGTGCATGTTTTGACAACATCCGGTAGCCGCTGACCTGCCTGAAGCAGAAAGCGGATGTATTGTTGTGGCTCATGGACAACTCGTCATCAGCCTGATAATCGTCTATCAGCACCATCCGCTCTATCTGATACCTGTTCCTGTAAAGCTCACGGAATATCTCGACCAGGTCATTGGCAATTGCCTTGTTGCATACCATCTCGCCACGATATACCTGATCGTCATATCCCACGTGCAGGAGTTGCAGATACCTCAGATCATTGCGAGACACAGTACAATGGGAATGATACGAGCCCCCCTTGCGCATGCGCTCGAAAACTGCATCGGAAACAGCATTTATCCTGAAAGATGCTTCTACAAACTGCTCGTCAAGTTGTCCGGAATCAACCCTGGTCCCTGCCTTCCAGTCCTGTGAATATAATTCAACACACAGGACAAAAAACAAGAGAGCCGGAAAGAGCCTTCTCATAGAAGCCTAAAGACTATCCAGATACCTCTTGGCATCCATTGCTGCACGGCATCCACTTCCTGCAGCACTTATAGCTTGTCTGTAAATAGGATCTGCTACGTCACCACAGGCAAACACGCCCGGGATATTTGTCTCGGTAGTGGGACTCTTGACAACGATGTACCCCTCTCTGTCACAATCCAGTTCTGGTCTGAAGATCTCGCTATTGGGATGATGTCCAATAGCCAGGAAAAGTCCAGATATAGCAAGTTTAGAAGTCTGCCCCTCGGTTTCTACAATAGCACCCTCTACACCATCCTCACCATACAAGCCCCTTACCTGACTCTTCCACAGAATCTCGATGTTAGGCGTATTACGAACCTTCTGCTGCATAGCATCGCTGGCACGCAACACATCACGCCTTACAATCATATATACCTTATTGCACAGAGAAGCAAGATACTGGGCCTCCTCACAAGCCGTATCACCGCCACCGACTACAGCAACATCCTTTTTCCTGTAAAAGAAACCGTCGCACGTAGCACATGCCGAAACACCCAAACCTGCATATTTCTTCTCATCGTCAAGCCCCAGATACCTTGCACTGGCACCTGTAGAGATAATCAGAGTCTGGGTTTCTATAACCTCGGAATCATCTATGGTAACCTTGTGGTAAGAAACAGAATCCCTCGCGAACTCAACCTTAGTAACAACACCCGACCTTATATCTGTACCAAGACGCTCTGCCTGACGACGCAGGTCATCCATCAACTCGTCACCAGTAATTCCGTCAGGATATCCTGGGAAATTCTCGATTTCTGTTGTCTGAGTCAACTGACCGCCTGGCTGGCTTCCTTCAAAAAGAACGGGATTCAAACCGCTACGTGAAGCGTATATTGCTGCCGTAAAACCAGCAGGTCCGCTTCCAATAATCAATGTCTTCACTTTCATAGTACGCCTGATAAGACTCGAACTTACACGCCTCGCGGCACCAGATCCTAAGTCTGGCGTGTCTACCAATTCCACCACAAGCGCATGGTTTACAAATGCAAAGATAAAACTATTATCTGATACGACCAAAAAATATGGGGAAAAACTGCGTGGGAGAGCAGGTAGCCATACACGACAATAGCCCGGGACTTTCGTCTCGGGCTATCTCTTGAAAACGGCGGCTACCTACTCTCCCACGGGTGTGCAGTACCATCGGCGCGGGCGGGCTTAACTTCTCTGTTCGGAATGGGAAG